>Ga0208826_1000055_pt1 | contig 136373 bp, 94 predicted proteins | sample AD_UKC115_MetaG_FD_184451 | JGI IMG/M metagenome (GOLD analysis project Ga0208826, IMG submission 184451) | Active sludge microbial communities of municipal wastewater-treating anaerobic digesters from Hong Kong - AD_UKC115_MetaG (SPAdes)... | ecosystem: Engineered > Bioreactor > Anaerobic >... | reverse complement strand
ACAGTAAATGAACCGTACCAGTCTGATGCGTAACTGATACCGATTGCAAATAACATTAACACTACAAAGATTATCGTCTTTGAAAATCCTCTCATGCTCTCTTTCCTCCATTAGTTATGCTCATAATTCTTTCCTATTTAATTTACTTTATTTTGTCAACAAAAAAATAAACTAAATAGAATTTATTATTCTCGAGATGAAAATAAATCAATCTAAATCAGAGGTTAACTCATTTGAAAATATTGCTTCTACAAAAGCGGATGCATCAAAAGGCTGCAAATCTTCAATCTGCTCACCCACTCCGATTAATTTCACGGGAATTCCTAACTCATGTTTTATATTGAAAATAATTCCACCTTTGGCGGTGCTGTCAAGTTTAGTTAAGACAAGTCCTGTAAGATTGGCAACCTCATTAAAAGTTTTGGCTTGAGAAATAGCATTTTGACCTGTTGTTGCATCAAGGACGAGTAAAGTTTCCTGAGGCGCATCGGGAATGACTTTTTTGATTGTTCGCACAATTTTGCTCAATTCCTGCATCAGATTTATTTTCGTATGCTGACGGCCGGCTGTATCAATCAAAACAACATCAATTCCTTTAGCTACGGCAGACTGAATTCCGTCAAAAACAACAGCTGAAGGGTCTCCGCCCTGTTGAGATTTGACGATTAAAGCTCTTGCTCTTTTTGCCCAAATTTCCAATTGTTCAATTGCAGCAGCCCTAAAAGTATCGCCGGCAATGACTAAAACGGTTTTCCCCAGATCCCTAAAACGAGCGGCAATTTTCCCTATGGTTGTCGTCTTACCAACACCGTTAACTCCCAAGCAGAGAATGACATACGGTTTACTTTTTATATCATTGAAAAAATCCGCTGTTTCAGGATAATCTTTGAGCAAAATATCGCTCATAATCTGTTGCAGGACTTGTTGCACCTGTTCTGCTTCCGTGTATTTATGAACTCTGATTTCGTCTTTGAGTTGTTCTATGATTAAACCTGTCATTTCCACGCCAGTATCAGCTTGAAACAGAATGTTTTCCAGCTCTTCCATCAATTCTTCGTCAATTTTACCGCGCAAGCGTATTGCTTCTGCCAGTTTGCCCACAAAAGAATTTCTGGTGCGAGCAATTTTCTTACGCAAGTTATGGACAATATTCACCATCATATTTACACTCTCTTTCTATTTGTCTTGACGAATGTGTCTATGGGGCTATAATTGAATTATGAATAATAAGTCAAATAAAAAAAATGAGAAATATCGTATGAATGGAGCAAAAGCCACACTCTTAAAGCTTGCTGTTTCATTGTTATTGCCTCTTATTATTGTAACTTTGGGCGGTCTGCTTGTTTACGGAAGTTTTAATTCTTTTTTCTTTGTGGATACTTCATCTGAAGGTGCTGAAGTAAACGGTCCGGCAGTTATTTATTATGCTTTGACCTTTGTAGTTGCTTTGATGTATTTCTTTATGCGAATGAAATATACAGGTTATGAATTTATTGCTCTAACCGTCATGTCCTTGATTTATTCCTTATCTTTACAGAAGCTCACTCCCGCTATACACAGACTGCTAATTCTGTATTTTTTACCGCTGATTGTTATCTTTTTACTCTTGTGGTTAATCCTCAGATTTATATTTTTTAATCGTTCTATGCGTGCAATTCGATTGTTGCTTTTCGCTTTGTTGGGTTCGGGAGTATTTACACTTACTTTCAGTTTGCAGATGCTATTATTGCATCAGCAGGTTACAGAAGAGTTTCTTCAGGGCAGATTTTTCAGCGGATTATTGCTCTTTGTTTTTATGGGTTTCGGCTTATCTTTGGCAGATGATGTCATATTAAAACTTGACGAAAAGCAAGAACAAGCCTTAAAAGATATATCTAAAAGTGATAACAGCAAAGGTGAAAAAGACGAATCAGACTGAACCGAGAGATTTTAAAGCAAAGAAGGACAAATTCCTTCTTGAGATCAAAGAAAAAGAAACGCTTTCATTCAGGGATATTTTCCGAAACGACAATCCAGTGTTTTTGGAAATCGGGAGCGGTAAGGGTGAATTTTTGTCAGAATTCCCTCTATTGCATCCGGAATGGAATTTTATCGGCTTCGAAATGAAGTTAAGGCGAGTGAACATTATTTTGCGCAAATTGGATTTAGAGCTCCATAATAATATCCGACTTGCCGTTTGCAGAATAGACGCGGGAATTGAAAAAATTATTTCTCCGAATTCCGTTACCGGTGTTTTCATTCAACATCCGGACCCTTGGCCTAAACGCAGACATTTCAAAAGGAGATTGCTGCAACAGGATTTCATTGATGCATTAGGAAAAATTCTACAAAAAGGTGGCTTCATTCAAATCTCCACCGATCATGAAGAATATGCCGTCTGGATCCAAAAACAATTTTCTCAAAGGCTAGATTTTATTGCCAAACCTGCTTCAGGTATAGATTTTTCGTCGGACAGACATATTGTCACTTTTTATGAACGTGAGCAGCGCAAACTTGGCTTTGAGCCACGTTTCATGCTCTATGAAAAACTTTAAAATCAACAAAATAATTATAGTGAGGTTATATAATGGATAAAAAATTTACCGAAATATACAAAGAAATTCTGAAAAAATATGAAAGTTCACTTTCGGAAAAGGCAACTCCCTGTTCTGCAGCTACGCGCAATAAACCTGAAGAACCTGATGACATGCGTTCCTGTTTCGCCATCGACCGCGACAGAATTCTCTACAGCGGTGCTTATCGTCGTTACCATGGCAAAACTCAAGTTTTCTCTTTTACTAATTTATTTGACGAAGAGATGACAAATCGCAATCTCCACATAGCTTATGTATCTCAAATTTCGCGCACCATTGGAAAATATTTAGGGCTGAATTTGGAACTGATAGAAGCAATAGCTTTAGGACACGATTTAGGACACTGTCCCTTCGGACATGACGGTGAAGCTGCTCTAAGTATGAATTGTGTTAAACACGGTATCGGTGAATTTCACCACAATATAGAAAGCCTTCACATCGTGGACCATATTTCCAATAAGGGTAAAGGTTTAAACTTGACTTTTCAAGTCCGGGACGGCATCATTTCTCACGACGGTGAAGTTCATAACACTAGATTAAAACCAAAAACAAACAAAACTGAAAATGATATTATCGATTACATCAAGCGGAAAAAAGCCGGTGAAAATGTGACTTGGATGCCTGCTACTCTGGAAGGATGCGTAGTTCGCATTACAGATACGATAGCATATATCGGTCAAGATATAGAAGACGCTATTCGCGCCAATATTCTAAAAAGGGAAGATTTGCCCAAAGACTGCACGGATTACTTGGGCAACCGCAACAGCCAAATAATTGACACTTTGGTCAGAAGCGTTATTGCCAATAGTTTTGAACAGGACTATATCGCTTTTGATGACGAAACCTCAGAGTATTTGTATAAGCTGAAACAGTTTAATTATTCGCATATTTACACAGACGAAGATGTAAAAAAATCCAATGAAATAATTTATCGCACGATGGCAATCCTTTTTGACAAGTATATGGACGATCTTGCCCGTCGGAATACAACTTCCAAAATCTTTCTCCATTTCCTGAATTACAAATACCCGGAATATCAGGAAAACTTTTCGCCGGCTGAACAGGTGCGTGACTTCATAGCCACTATGACTGACAGATATTATAATGAAGAATTGAAGGATTATCTTGTTCCTTGGAAGTGGTAACGCTAAAAAAGTTTATTCTTTTCCTTCTAAATAGGATAGAGCTTCATCCAACGGCAAGACACGCACTTGCAAATCAGCCAGCCCTTTAAGAAATTTTTCAAATTGAGCAGGAGTACAATTATATTCGGATGGAGCATTAGTTGAAATATCATGAAAATACAATATTACCAAATTTTCCCGATCCATAATTCCCGATCTAATTCTATTCAAATATAGTTGTCCGTTATCCGGAGCAATGCTTGAAAAAGCGCCCAAATTGGTTCTGTCAATGGGATTGTGCATAGATGTATTGAAAGTTGTGCGGATGTTTCTAAAATAATGTGTAATGATGCCGTAATAGTCCAGAGGACAAAGTCCTGATGGCAAAGCAAAGGAAACAGGCTCAAATCCATGCGCTCTTAAAATATCTCTATCCGCTTTTACCGCTTCTTCCGCTTCCGCTGCAGTCAAATTCGTTAGCAAAGTATGATGAATTGTATGTCCTCCGATTTCCCAATCGTAATTTTCATATAAATCAGTCAATTGCTCCCATGTGAGATAACCCGGTCTGTCCAAATTTCCGCTATTGACGAACATCGTTGCTCTGAAACCGTATTTGTTCATCAGAGGCAGAGCGTTTTGATAGACACCGGCGCAATTATCATCAAAACTGATGCTGACTACCAATTCCGATTTGCTCTCCGGTTCGCAAATACGGCAGCCGGATAAGAGCAAAAATACACAACAGAACAAAATCGGTTTCCGCATTTTATTTATACTTCCATCTTGTCTGCAACCCTACTTTATAATTCAAATCAGCATCGGTCATGTTTAATATGTCAAAAAACAATCCGAATGACAGTTTATATTTAAATAACCAGTTGATATCAAGGAAACCAGTTTCCGCTCTTCCTCCTCCGGCAGGAAGATGTTGTTCTCTTGCGCCAATATAAGATTGGATCTTCTTGTGGCAATATGAAAAGCAGACTTGATACAAATCAGATTTTATATCTTTATCAGCATTCAAAGGATTGAGGTCAGAGCGATTTTCTGCACTGATGATTAAGCTGAAATCACGATTTAGAGTGACGCTCATTTCATTTATTGCTTTCCAATCGTCAAGTTCTTCTTTATAATATTTGGTTGGAGAAAGCATTTCATAAGCAAAAGCTGAATGAAAATTATATTTATTCTTGCCGACAAAGGCTTCATACCCGCCCTGACCTGCCGACTTTGTCATAATACTGTGTCTGTGAATATAAAAACGGAATAAATCAAATTTTAAGATGTCATTTTGATAACTGTAACGCACTACAGAAAGGAATTGATTTAAATCGTTGCCACCTAAACCGGCTCCGATTTTATGCTTCCCCAGCGAATAATCCGCTTCTGTTCCATACCAGCGAAAATTCATTAACGCATTTTTCTCAAACAAGGCATCATCCGCACGCCTGTTATATAGCCAAAATCCTTTACCGTAACCGATATCTTTTAATGAAAAATCTACATCCCAATGCGGATTTTGATATCTTATATCGACGTGATCAAATACGACTTGCGAATTTAACCGCTTTTCCTGATTAGTAATTTCCGCTTCAGCACGCACATTTTCTGTTAATAATGTATCAATTCCAATTCTAATTTTATATGCACGAACATATTTTGGTTCCTCTTGGTCCGCAAAATTATAAAAGGAAATGGCATCGCTGCTGCTCCATTTCAGGTAGAAGGGAATGTCGTCCGCATATAACAAAGCGGTCAACATAACTCCTATCAATATTCCAAAGCATTTGCCGTATTTCATATCTTTCTTTTTTCTTTAATTAACCTCATTTGTCAAGACAATTTCCACCTCTATGTTCACTAGCGGATTTTTAGATTGACAATTTTTCCTGTCTAAGATTAAAAGCAATTCAATATTTAATTGATACTTAGGCTATTAATATGAAAAGAATATATATTGCTTTGTTGTTATCAATCTGCTTTTTAAGTTTGATAGCGGCAGATTTCCCTTGGTATTCACAAGGTGACGAACGTTGGAAGACAGATCAATTGGGCAAAACAGGAACTACTATCGGCCGCAGCGGTTGCGTCCTCAGCTGTTTATCTATGCTCCTGAATGCCGAAGCCACTAACCCTCGGATTACTCCTGACGAACTGAACAACTGGCTGAAGGAAAACGGCGGATATTCAGGAGCCAATATGCGTTGGCAAATTCCGGGCGAAATTGACGGTAACGGCTGGGGGCTTGAATTGGTTGCTCAGGACAGAAAAGTTAATAATTGGAAGTTCCTCAGCGAGCAATTGCAAAAGGGCAATAAAGTGATAGTAAAAGTCAAGGGACGACGCAGCCATTGGGTCCTGGTCACCAAACAAATAGGTCCTTACAATAAAGCCTCTTCCTATCTCATCAACGACCCCGGGATGGAAACTTATAAAGAACGGACTTTGGCGCATTTCGGAGGATTCAGAGCTGCGCGTTCCTACGCAGGAAATTGGCTGGACGAAGACGCTTTCAGTATGGATAGTGACATTCAAGTCGTTCCCGTAGAAAGGGATGAATACCTTTTCTATGATTTAGTGAATTCGCCGCATCCCGCTGATGTTTATGTCCGGATTAAAAACAATCTTCCTGTTCCCATAAAAGGGTTTTTCATTTTAGGTTTGTTTGACAAAGATAACAATTTCCTTCGCGCTTTAGATTATGAATATGCTTCTGTTGATTCCTGCGGCTATTACGACTTGCTTTATGAAATGAACGACATCACAAGCATTCAGCAAAATCAAGATTATGTTAATATTCTTTACAGCAAATACTTTTCCAACCTGCCTTCCCTAAATGATACCATTGCACTGGTCAAAAACAACCAAAACGATGATGTCCTCAATAAAAGTTTTCTGGACAACAATTCCGAACCTGACGAACTTGAAAAAAGCATAGAATAATTCTAACTATCCCTCAAATCCTGCTCTAAAGCTACGGAAGCTTCTGTTTTCGCGTCTCTGTATTTGATAATTATCGGACAATAAACATGGAAGTCAGGTCTTCCGTTCAAAGGTCTACCGCCGGAAACGACAACAGCTCTTTCCGGAATTGTCACTGCTTGATCTGCTTCTTTGGATAAATAACATCTCCTCACTGCATCATAAACGGGAACTGAAGACGTTAAAATCGTCCCTGCCGCTAAAATTGCTTCCCTTTGGACAATCACACCTTCATATATTCCTGAATTTCCTCCGATGAATACTCCATCTTCAATAATTACCGGTCTGCTTCCTATCGGTTCCAATACTCCGCCCAACATCGCTCCCGCAGATAAATGCACATCCTTCCCAACTTGAGCGCAACTTCCAACCAAAGCATGCGAATCAATCAATGTTCCGCTGTCCACATATGCACCGATATTGACAAAAGCAGGAGGCATAATCGTTACTCCGGGAGCCAAATAACAACCGTTACGGATAGAAGTTCCACCCGGAACTATACGTATTCTGTCCTCTAAATCGGTTTTCTTTTCAGGAAGAGTGTCTTTATCAAAGAACACCTTCTCTCCTCCGCCCTTTATAGCAGTCAACTTACCCATTCTGAAACCGATTAAAATACCCATCTTGACCCACGCATTAACTCCCCATTTCCCGTCTATTTTTTCGGCTGCGCGAATTTGACCTCGGTTTAATTCCTCAATAAACTCATTATAGATTGCTCGGTCAAAAGACTCATACTCTTTTGGATTAGCGTCATATAGCTTTATTATTGCATCTCTTAATTCCATTTTTTGCTCCTTCTTCCAAAAGCTTTGTTCAGTCTTGCACATGCTTTTTCCAACAATGAACGCGGACAGCCGAAATTCAATCTGACAAAGCCTGAACCTTCCTCCCCATACATTCTGCCCAAATTCAAAGCTAAACCTGCTTCATTAATCAGGATTGCTTGAAGCTCATCATCATTCAAATTTAACTTTCGACAATTCAACCATGCCAGAAAAGTAGCTTCCGGTTCCATCATTTCAATAGCAGGTAAATTTCTCGTCAAATATTCTTTCAAAAAATCCCTGTTTGCTTGCAAATATGAAAGCAAGGCGTGCAACCAATCCTCTCCTTTTGTATAGGCAGCAATCAAAGCAGTGTTACCAAAACAGTTCCCCAAATACAAATGCATTTCCTGAATATATTTTTCAACTTTTTGAAACATCTCCCGTGTTGGAATAACTAAAATTGACGTGCACAAGCCGGCCAAATTAAAACTTTTACTGGGAGAGTAACAGGTTACGCAGAAATCGGCAAAATTTTCCAGCGAAGCGAATGCCGTATGTGTATATCCATCGTAAATCAAATCTGCGTGGATTTCATCACTGATGACCTTGACATTGTATTTTGCACACAGTCTGCCAACTGCCAAAAGTTCATCTTGCGTCCAGACTCTGCCTCCGGGATTATGAGGATTGCATAAAATGAACAGCTTTGCTTGAGAAAGTTTCATTTCTAAATTGGTGAAATCAATTTCATAGCGATTATCTTTTAAAAGAAGGGGATTGGTCAAAAGCCGCCTTCCGTGCAAAGTGACAGCTTCATAAAAAGGGTCGTAAACAGGTGTTTGAATTAGGATGCAGTCTCCGGGAGCAGTCAATGTCTCCACTGCTATATTTATTCCGGTCACAATTCCGGGTGTATAGAGCAGCCATTCCTTCTTAATCTGCCAATTGTAATGATTTTTCACCCAATTCACCGCTGCTTCATAAAATGAGGGAAGCAGATAATTATAACCGAAAATGGGATGTTTCAGACGCTGCTCCAAAGCCTCCTGAATTTCAGGCGCTATGGCAAAGTCCATATCTGCAACCCATAACGGCAATAGATCTGACTTACCAAACAGCTCTTCTAATCCGTCTGTCTTAACGCATCCTGTGCCTCTACGGTCATAAATTGTATCAAAATCATAATTCTTCATTGATTGTTCTTCCGCCATAACAAAAAATCTTGCTATTCTTCACTTTCCTTAAAGAAGGAAGGTTAACCTTGGCAATAATATAATCTGCCGATTGCTTAGTTACAATTTTTATTATCTGTATGGAACTTTATGCTCTTCCTCTTAGATTCCGCCCAAATATTGCTCATACATGGATAAAGAATCGATATAAGGGCTGATCATATCTCCCAAGTTAGGTTTCAGACTTTCCAAAACCTGTCTTGCCTGTTCAAAAGTGCGCGTCTGCAAGCCGAGATCGTAGATAAAATAAGCCAAATCTATATCAGTCGGAAATTGTTTCACTGCTGCATCTATGATTTTATAAGTCATATCGAGGTCAAACTGATACCACAATCTGACCATTGTAATGTAATTATCAATATCGGATTGAGATTGCGACAGACATTTTTCCGCCAATTTTGCCGCTTCTTTCTTTTGATTGGATTGCAGCAAAAGGTTCATCATTCTGATATTTTTGGCAAAATCAGAAGAAATAAACGGCAATGCCTTTTCCAGATACAGCCTTGCTTTTGTATAATCTTGCCGTTCAAGAAAATAGGAAGACGCACGATCGTAAGCAGCACCATAGTTCATAATCAATCGCCGCATATTATCATCTTTATAAACCCGAGGGTCTCTGATAGAGCGATAGGAATATACTTTCTCTGTATTGTTAAGTAAGCGCTGAATATCCAATTGATCTTCTCCGGAAGTGGAAACAACGCGGCTGACCATACCCTCGTTGCGTAAGTGATCATCAAAGCCGACATAAGTTTCGCAAGTAACAGCAAAGTAAATAGGGCGTTTGCCAAAGTTATCCTGAATAATTTTCATTACCGCTAAATCACACACGCGGAAAATACCTTCTTTACGCCACATAGGATAATTCGGCAGTTTCACCGAAAAATCCTGACCCGGAAGCGGAGAAGTGACTCCAAAGGTAAAGCCGTCTTCTGTTCTTTGTGTGTTTTTGAACAAGAAAGATATATAAGGATACGGGTCTCCATAATCCGGAGGAGGAGTGTATGAAAGCTCATCCAGCAAGGAGTCTGGCCAATCAAAAAGGACACCTTCCCTGTCTCGTAACTGGCGAATATACCATGGTGTATTCAATAAACTAAGATTGGCCACTGTGACATCTTTGCGGATACCCTTTAAAGTACTGTTCTTGAAGTCCAAAGCGACTTTACAGGCTTGGACGCTTTCCGGAGTGGGCGACACATCCTTTGCAGGATACACATTCTCTCGCACCGCGGGATCATTCACAGCCTGACAATACCATAGAGGAAAAGTATCATTATCGCCGTTAGTGAAGATAATGGCATTTTCCTCCATTGAGTTTAGGAAATTCATTCCGTAATCCACAGCCATAAATTCTTTCGAACGGTCGTGCACTTTATACTGCGTCGCCATGTTAAAAAGAGGAAGAATAAAAAGCAAAGCGGTCAAAAGATAAACGGGAACCTTTTTAGAAAGCAGCGGCCTAAGCAAACTGATGCAACCTATTCCCATCCAAATTGCCCACATATCGAAAGCACTGACAAAGAAATAATCGCGATCACGCACTTCCGCATCAGATAAATTAAGCACAAAAACGAAAACTACGGTAGTCATCAAAAACACGCTGATTAAATACACAAAAGCGTGTTTATTCCTCTTGTATAAATCAAAGATGCCCAAAACTCCCAACAGAGCGACTATTGCATTCCCGATAGTCATAAACACCATCTGCGGCAGCTTTGTCCAGACTGATAAAGTTTCCGCATTGAACCATTGCCAACCGAAATACCGCAAGAAATGATATCCGTATTGATAAGCTAAACTCGCTCTGCGCACCAAGAAGGACACTTCTCCGTATTGCCTGCGCAAAACATAGTCCATAAAAAGTTTGTAATTATGCGGATTGCCTTCATTGATAAAAGGCCTGGCTGCAGACCTGACAATCAAAAAGATGTGAGGAGTAAGCCCGACGAGAAGCAATACTATTCCCCAAATCCAAACTTTGCGCTCGATCAGATCCCGATAATTGTAGTAGAATAGGATAATAGACGTCACCAGGAACATCAATTTGTTAAAGTCCGGGAATTTAATAGCTTTCCCAATGGGGTCTGTAATAAGATAAGCCGCTATCAGAATAACGGCATACAAAATAAGCTTTTGCCAAAAACGCCCTTCTTTTATAGCTTTATAAATATAAGGATAAATGACGATGAGGAAAATTGCGGGCAAGATCTGCAAAGCTGTTTGGTGAACGCAAAAGCCCAAGAAGAAGAGATAGACAACAAGTAACAGAATATTCTGATGCGAAAAATCCTCCGATTTTTCCACCCAAACCAAGGTCAGCCACAAGGTCAAATTCACGAAGAAAAGCATCCCTGAATTGACTTCAGCTTCTATGGAAGTAGTCCAATGCGTAAAAGCAAAAGCTGTATAAAGCGCTGCCAAAAGACCGGATACAATAACCAGCCACTTTTGATCTTCATACATGCTGACAAGTTTGACGGTGATCAGATAAGAAAACAGCACTCCAAAAGCGGAAAATAATGCTGATATGAAAGCAATAATTACCGCATGAGGAAAAAGGCCTCCGGCTATTGAACATAAAGCTCGACCCAAAATTATATAAAACGGATTTCCCGGAGGATGCGGAATGCCTAAAATACTGCCGCAAGTGGCATACTCACCGGAATCCCAAAACGACATAGTCCTCGCTAAAGTAAGAATATAAACAAACAGCACGGAAATAAACAGTAAAGTTCCGACTATGGCATTTGTCTTCCTATCCACTATCGGTCTGGGTTTATAATTTGTCAGAGGTTCGTAACTTTTTTTCGGTCTCAAATTTGAACCCTTCCCGCCGGCATTTTTCATTTTCTGAGCTGTCTTCCAATCTTTGGGTTCTTGCTTTGACATCAATCCTCCTTAATTATAAAAAATCGTTTTCAATCTTTCAAGCCCGTCTTGGCAGTGCTTTCTATAATCTGTTTTTGTGCAAGGAAGAAAAGAATTAAAATAGGTAAGATACTGAAGGTCGAAGCCGCCATCAATAAAGTTGTCTGCGACGAAGCTTCGGAATTAAAATAACTAAGACCCACTTGCAACAATCGTTTTTCCGGTGAATCCACCATCACAAGGGGCCACATAAAACTGTTCCACGAACCGATTAAAGAAAAAATGGATGCGGTAGCAATTACTGGTTTAGACAAAGGCAGAATAATCCGCCTCAGCATTCCGAAAGTGCTGCAACCGTCTATTGCTGCTGCATCAAACAGTTCTTTCGGTAAAGACTTAAAATGTTGCCGGAACAGAAAAACCGTGAATACGTTGACAAACCAAGGAATTATCAGCCCCTTATAGGTATCCAGCCATTGCAGTTTATCCAATAAAATGTAAGAAGAAATCAAGTAAATCGGTTCAGGCACCATTACCATGCTGATAAACAAAAGGAAAATCAGTTCTCTGCCTTTAAATTCCATGCGGGCAAAAGCAAAAGCCGCCAAAGCGGATGTAATCAGCACTCCCAGCAGAGAAGTGAAAGAAACGAACAGTGTGTTGGCAAAATAGCGAGCAAAAGGAACTTTGTTAAACGCTCTCACATAATTTTCCCAGTGAATGCTGATCGGCTTATGTATGTGCTGAATTATACTGCTCGCAATTTTTACATATTCTCGCGTTATTTTCCCTTCTTCGTTTAAAAAATGAACCAGACTGGAGTCGCCGAAAGCTTTTACCACAATAATTCTTTGTTCCGGGCTACTGCCGCTGATAATATCATAATCCTCGCGAGGAATAAACACTGATTCCCCTTTGTTAAATTCCGCTTGTGACATCACGGAAGTAGAAAGCATCCAAATAAACGGAACGATCATAAACAGCCCGAAGACACTCAGAATGATGTATATTACAGCTTTTCCTATTTTAATTCCCATTTTTGCCGCCTAATAGGTAACATGCTTTTCCAAGCGATTTTGGATTACGGTCAAGCCGAGAATAATGATAAATAAAATCAATGCTGCAGCACTGGCATAGCCCATCTCCTGAGCGTCAAAACCGCGATTGAAAATATAATAGACAATCAGGTTTGTTGTTCCTAAGGGACCGCCCGGGGGAGGACCTGTCATCAAGTAGACTTGTGAAAAAGCCTGGAAAGTGACAATCGTCGTCATCATCAAAACATAATAGGTTGTAGGCGACACCAAAGGCAGAGTAATTTTGAAGAATTGCTTAATTTTATTTGCACCGTCAATTTCTGCAGCTTCATAATAATCTTTGGCTATGTTCTGCAAGCCCGTCAAATAAATGATTGTATTATATCCCAATCCTTTCCAAACAGTTAAAATAATGATGGCAAAAAGTGCTTGAGAAGGTCCGCCTGCCCAGTTGGGAAGATGAATCCCGAAGCCTGAGAAAAAGATGTCAAAAATACCTCTTGCTTCCGCCAACCACTTTTGCGGCGCAATACCGATTAAAGCCAGAAATTTATTTGCCAGTCCCGTTTGCTCGTTAAAAATGATTTTCCAAACAATGGAGACCGCTACCATAGAAGTCACATAAGGCATGAAATAAATCGTTCTGAAGAAACCGCGCACAGCTTTTATCTGATTTAGCAGCACGGCAAAGATAAGGGAGAAAATCAAACTGGCGGGAACTACGAAAACCACTAACCAAACTGTATTCATCATTGACTGCCAGAACTCCGGATCATGCATCAGCTTGATATAATTAGTAAGACCTATAAAACCGCCTGTCCCGTGCAGGGTCCATTTATAAAAGCTGATGACAAAGGACATTACTATCGGCACAAACCGAAATGCAATCAACAATGCCAAAGCCGGCAAAACATACAGGTAGGGAGATATTTTCCAGCGTGTCTTCAACTGCTTTCCCTCTTTAAAACTTTCTTTTTGCGCTCATGATATTTTCAATCATACGAAATAAGAGCAGGAATTATCATAAAGCTGCCATATCACTAAAACCGCTTCTCTGATTTACTCATGCGTTTTTTTGTATTCCGCTAAACCTGTCCGGAAGATATACATCGCTTTTTGTAAATCCTCTTCCTTCAGAATGTAAGCCAGACGCAATTCGTCTTTTCCCAGACCGGGTGTTGCGTAAAATCCGTCTGCAGGCGCTGCCATTACTGTTTCCCCGTCCACTTGGTATTCTTTCAAAAGCCAAATGATAAAGTCTTCCGCATTTTTGATCGGCAGTTTGGCAACGATGTAAAAAGCGCCTTGAGGCTTTACGCAAAGGCAACCGGGAATTTTTTGCAGTTCGGAATAAACCAAATCCCGCCGCTTTTTATATTCAATCCTGATGCCTTCAAAATAATCATCGCCCAAATCAATACAGGCATTGGCAGCTAACTGATCAACAGTCGGCGGACACAATCTGGCTTGAGCAAATTTTAATACGGACGCCATCAATTCTTTATTGTGAGAAACAATGCAACCGATGCGCGCTCCGCAAGCACTGTAACGCTTGGAAACACTGTCCACCAAAATCGCCTGCTCGGCAAAATCGGGAACATGCATAATGCTGTAATGCTTCATTCCGTCGTATACAAATTCGCGATAAACTTCGTCTGAAATCACGAACAAATTATGTCTTTTCGCCAAAGCGGCAATTCTTAAAATTTCTTCTTCCGTATAGACAGTCCCCGTAGGATTTCCCGGATTGCACAATAAAATCGCTTTTGTCAGAGGAGTAATCAAAGCCTCAATTTTATCGTTCTCCGGAACGGCAAAACCATTTTCCGCATAAGTTGTGAGCGGAACTAAGTTCACTCCCGCCATTGTCGCAAAACCGTTGTAATTTGTATAAAACGGTTCGGGAACTATAACTTCGTCTCCCGCATTACACACAGCGGTAAGAGCGAAAACAATCGCTTCCGAACCTGCGGTAGTCACGATTATTTCTTCTTCATTTACCTGAATGTTTTGCTTCGCATAATAACGCACGAGGCCCTTCCGATAAATATCCAAACCTTGGGAAGGTCCGTATTCCAACACTTTGTCATTAAAACTATGATACGCATCCAACATCACTTGCGGAGTTTCTATATCCGGTTGACCTATATTCAAGTGATAGACTTTGATGCCTCTGTGCTTCGCTTGAGCGGCAATAGGATTTAATTTGCGGATGGGTGAAGCCTGTATTTCCACCGCTCGGGTTGAGAGTTTCATCTTCCTTGCTCCTATTTTCTTAATTTTTTTCTATTGACCATTTTTTGAGAGGAATTAAAAAAGGCAAGTGAAATTATTAAAAACGAGATATGCCATGATTGCGGCAGAGAGTAATTATAAAATGATTAAGCTCTTAACCGACGGTGTGAAGAAGCGTCTGAAAAAGAAAAGAATTTATCTGAAACTCAAACTTCCTGAAGCAATATGGAACCTTTAAATCCTCTTTCTCGCTTAAATATTCAAAAGCCGGTAAAGCTTAAAATCATGAATAATACAAAGCTTTATTTGTTTATTTTCGTCGGAGTGCTCTTCCTAAGCGGCATTATTACCATCTTTCTTATCTCTTCTCGCCCTTCCCGATCCGATAATCAAAAATCTGCACCCATAGGAGTTGAACAAGTGGATTCCGCAAAAGCTACTGTTTATTTTACCAAAGACATCAATTTAGATGGTCTGGAAAAAGTTCTAAATCCCTATTTACCTCGCCTGCACGGAAAAATCGGCGTCAAAGTTCATTTTGGAGAAGACGGCAACCAATATTACATCAAGCCCGACCTTTACAAAGACTTGATTTTGCGCCTGAACGGCACCTTTATTGAAAGCAATGTTTTATATCGCGGACGCCGACGCGTTACCGAAACCCACCTCCAACTTGCCAAAGAACACGGCTTCGGTTATGCACCTATTGATATTTTAGATGCGGACGGAGAAATCACTCTCCCCTATCATGGCAAACATTTTGATAAAGTCTATGTCGGCAGTCATATAAATAATTACGACAGCTTTCTCATCCTTAGTCATTTTAAGGGTCACGGCAATGCCGGTTTCGGAGGAGCAATTAAAAATGTGGGAATGGGGATGGCAGCAATTCCCGGAAAAATGGCTATCCATGCAGACAACCATCCTCTCACTTCTCCCAAACGCTGTATCAAATGCGGAAAATGCGTCCGCCAATGTCCAGCAAATGCCATTTCTTTAAATCCGTTGGTCATTGATCAAACTAAATGCATCAGTTGCGGAAAATGCATCGGAACTTGTCCGAGTGGAGCTTTACGCATTCCTTGGGGTGCTACGGGCGAAAATGGATTCTTAGAAAGGCTTGCCGATTACGCTAATGCGATTACGAAAGGCAGAGATGTCATTTTCGTAAATTTCCTCGTCAACATTTCTCCCGACTGCGATTGTGCGGATGAAGCAAGAGAACCTTTTGTAAAGGATATAGGCATTCTTGCGTCTGATGATATGGTTGCAATTGATGCAGCTTCGTGTGATCTCGTAGACCAAGCTTTCGGCAAACCCGATGCTTTTCTGCATATAGACAAGGTTTCCGGACGCTATGTTCTTGATTACGGACAGCAAGTAGGTTTAGGCAGCAAGGATTATAACCTGATTATGAAATAAATTTTGCCTTGGGTATACGATAATTAAACTATAGACAAGCAAGGAAAACAAACCAAGGTAACTAATTCAGTCAGGTTTTTGCCGCTGCTTATTCCATTTATCTATGATATCGGTAAAGATTTCAGGTTTGGCAATACTTTCTATCCACTCTTCGGGAATGCTTTCATAACCTTAATGCAAAACTGCCAAACCCCCTGTCAAAGCACCTGTCATATCGTTATCTTCTCCCGGATTAACTGCTTTCAGCACTGCTTACTTATCTATTAAGATGAATTGAACAAACACCGGACAGCGGCTTCCAAAGTTGAAATTACATATCCGTCTGTATTGATATCATCTTCAGAAAGACAAGTTAAATTTTCGGACAGTAATCTTTCAAAAGAATCTTCCCGGCAATCGGAAACCAGTTTGCCCACATCAATCATAGAATTAATTTTTCTCTCTATAATCAGCTCAAATTGAAGGGGAAAACCCAATGCGTCACCTACGGCAACACCGTATAATGTAATTTTTTAGCATACAATTCCTTTTACCTCTTCTCTCTAAACCATTATAAATGCATTTCAAAATATATGTCGAGGTTGAGCATAGTATTTTTCCAATGATAAAATCGTGTAACCCATTAAATACAATAACATTAACTTCATAGTTGCTTCTTTAATCTTTATTTTTGTTTAACCAATCTCAGGACGGGTCAATCTCTTAAGCAGATATAGATCAAATGATAATCAAATGTATATCAAAAGGATATTAAATATTGATTAGAATACATTTGATCTACTTTTGATATACATTTGGTCTACTTTTGATCCACTAATGGCTCCAAGGAGGAATCAAACGAAATAAAGGTTAAAATTTATTTTTAAATCTATAATACGACAGATTTATGAAATAAACTTTATTCCATAAACTATAAAAAAAGAGTTTTTTACTTGACAAATACATAGCTTCCGGTTGATAATAAAATATGAGAATATGAACGAATTAATTAGGGTTATCAGTTGCACTCATCAAAGAATAATGAAGTCTAAAATAAGGAGTTACGATGAAAAAAATTAAGACATGTTTTCTCCTCTTCCTTTTTTCTTTTGCAACAATCGGCATAGGGGCAACGGTTAGCGAATATGCATTTGCCTCTACTCTTGGAACTTTCAGCGAAATCAGCGGCGGGACAGTTTTGGGTTCTAATGCTAATGACAATGAAAGTTTTAACGCTATCCCTCTCGGGTTTACTTTTACATACAACGGGGTAGCATATACGGAAGTAAGTGTTCAAACCAACGGTTTTTTAGCGATGGGCTCTTCGGTGGCAACCAGTAACCTGGCAATCAGTTCTGCTACCGGCACCAATAATATTGTTGCCGCTCTTAATCGTGATATCAAAAGTTTGACCAACGGGGAACTGATGTATTTAATGTCCGGGACGGAACCGAATCGCATTTTCACCGTTCAATGGAAACATTACCGACGCACTCCTTCGGCAACGGCTTTAGACGATTTTACCTTTCAAATTCAATTGCAGGAAAACGGAAATCATGTCGTCTTTGTCTACGGTCCTTTTACTACAGTGACCAGCACTTCCGCTCAATCAGTTCAAGTGGGTTTAAGGGGCGATTCCAATGCCGATTTCAATAATCGTTCCACCACCACGGACTGGTCAAATACGATTGCCGGCACTGCCAATAACAGTTTTTGCGTTTTAAGCGCCACTGTTTTCCCCGCAAGCGGTCTTACTTTTACCTTTTCTCCTCCGGCTTCAGGTCAACCTCCTCTTCCTGCCCAAAATCCGGTCCCTCCCAATAATGCAATTAATGTAGCCTTGACTGCTGATCTTAGTTGGGTTGCGGGAGGAGGAATTGTTGAAGGTTACAAAGTATTTCTCGGAACGGACAATCCTCCTGCCAATATTGCCAACGGCACTATCCAAACAGCTACTGTTTACGATGCGCCGATTTTTTCCTACAGCACAACTTATTACTGGAAAATTGTGCCTTTCAATCAATTTGGTGACGCACCTGACTGCCCGGTCTGGAGTTTTACTACTTTGGCAGATCCAACGGTTACTGTTTTCCCCTATTATCAAAATTTTGACAGCGTAACTCCGCCTGCCCTACCTCCGGGTTGGACTACTATCAATGCCAATAACGATTCCTATACTTGGGAAACTTACGCCGGAAATTATCAATCCACACCCAATAGCGTCCGAGTTCGTTTCAATCCTACCCTTGATATGAACGATTGGTTGCTGATGCCTCCTATGCAACTCAACCAATCTACCTATTATAAAGTTCGCTTCTATTACAAAGCCACAAGCAGTGATTTTCCCGAGAGATTGGCTCTGTATTGGGGCAATGCTCCTTTGGCGGACAGCCTTTCCCATCAAATTTTCGTAAATGAAAACATCACTAATACTACCTATATGATTGGAGAGGGCATCATGCAAGCTCCGGCAAGCGGAATTTATCATTTCGGTTTCAAAGGCTACAGCGTGATGGACCATTTCTATATTTATCTTGATACAATATCTTTTGATACATGGGTAGAAATTCTCAATCCTCCGGTCAATCTTACAGCTTCAGTCAATGAAGCCAATGTGCATCTGAGTTGGAATGCTCCCCTTGAATCTCGAGCCCTATTAGGGTATAAAATATACAGAAATAATAATCTGTTGGCGACTATAAGCACACCTGATTCCACGAGTTATGACGACACTGACCTGCCTTCCGGTCTATACAGCTATGGTGTTTCCGCCATTTATACTTCCGGAGAATCGGTTCAAGCCGGACCGGTTTTGGCGGATGTCAATCCGATTTTACTGCCACCTTCAAACTTAACTGCCAATGTAGTAGATCGTGATGTAATACTCAATTGGAATAATCCTGAGGGTAATTGGATCACATGGAGCAATATGAATTTGGGTAATGGAGTCGGAACAGGTACCGCTACCGTGTTTGAGGTAGCGCATCGATGGACCCAAGAAGACCTTGTTCCCTATGCCGGGAGGTCAATTTCCAGAATAGAATTCGTTCCTTTATATGGTAGTTGTGTCTATACGATTAAAGTTTGGACCGGTGGAAACGCTAATAATCCGGGCAATTTAATGCTTTCACAACCGGTTCCTTCCGTGGTTATAAACGAGTGGAATACCGTATTTCTGAATGCATTAATCCCGATTCCCGCAACCGGAGATTTGTATTACGGATACGAAATTAATACTCAAGGCGGTTATCCTGCCGGTGCCGATAACGGTCCTCAGGTTGAAGGCAAAGGAAATATGATGTTTTGGGGCGGTGTTTGGACTACCCTTTCCACAGTTGCACCAACTTTAACCTATAATTGGAATATCCGTGCTTTTGCTCAAATCACTGCACCGGGAATGAAATTAGCTATAACTCCGATAACGGAACTAAAAAATTACCCGATTCCATCCGCAAAATTGGATGTCCGTCATTTTCCTCATCAAGAAAATAATCGTAATGTAACCGGTTACAAAGTTTATCGGGACGGTGTGTTACTTGCTACCATTAACGATGAAGAAATAAATACTTATTTTGATGCGGGACTGCCTAATGCCACTTATGTCTATGGCGTAACTTCCATTTCACCGAGCGGTGAATCCGCACCCGCTACCGTGGAGGCAGTAGTCAATTTCCAGATGGCGGAAGTTTTCTTTGAAGAAACTTTTGAGACTTACCCTGATTTTACCGGCACTTTTTCACCCTGGACTACAATAGATGTGGATTTATCGGCAACCGCAGGATTTACTGATGCCTCTTTCCCGGGAATGGGAAATCCTTCCTCTTTCATTGTTTTTAATCCTGCGGCAGTAACTCCGCCACTCACATCTGTCGTGCCGCACGGAGGAAGTAAAATGGCAGCTTCTTTTGCTTCATTGACACCTCCTAATAATGATTGGTTGGTTACTCCCAGAGTTCATTTTGGCACAGACAGCGCAATTAAATTCTATGCCAAATCTCATAATGATTCCACGGGATTGGCAAGCTTCAGAATAGGCGTCAGCACTCTTCCGGTCATTATTCCCATGGGCTTTACTTATGTGACCGGCAGTAGTTATATTGAAGCACCATATAATTGGACTGAATATGTTTATGATTTATCTGCTTATGACGGGCAAACCGTATATCTCGCCATTCGTTGTGTCTCAAGCGGTTCTTTTGCTTTGTATGTTGACGATTTTACCATTCATTCAGACGGAGGAAGCATTGTCGGTAATGATGATGCAGTAGTTCCGCCTCTGAAAGATGCTCTCAGCGGTAATTATCCGAATCCGTTTAATGAGCAAACAACGATCAATTATAGTATAGCGGAGAAAGGTATCGTTACAGTCAATGTCTATAACATCAAAGGTCAGTTAGTCAGAACTTTGGTAAATGAAAATAAAGCTGCCGGATGTTACAAGATTGTCTTTGACGGAAAAGATAACAACGGTAAAAATATTGCCAGCGGAATATATTACTATAGAATGCAAACAGGAAAATTTGACGCAGTGCGGAAAATGATCTTACTGAAATAAGTTCTGATTACAATCGATATAAAGAGCCGCGGCAAGTTTTTTGCTGCGGCTTTTTTATTATCTGAACTCAAGCCCCCACTTAGTTTTTTCTTTTTTCTAAACGGAAAAGCGAACTGTAAAAAAAAGCCCCCGCTTTTAACGGGGGCTTAACTGTATCTGCTACAGAATAATTACTGCGGCAGATTATTTACGATTCAGCTTTTTCGGAGCAAAGTCCGCTTTTATCGTCTGCGTCGGAACAGTTATTTTAGGAGCGTTAACTATTCTTGGAGCAGAAGGACCAATGCTCATAGATTTACCGCCGCCGACATTGGTGGAAGCGATAACTTTGAAGAATTGCATCGGAGCTGTTCCGTTATAAGTATAACTTGTTGTTGTGATGTTATCGGCTAAAAGTGTCCATGCACCGGGGAAAGTAGCGTAAGGATCATTGCAACCGTAAACATCATAACTGGCAGCACCTGCAAGAGCTGACCATGAAACTTGCGGTTGACCGCCTGCATTAAGAGCAATTACCGGTTCGGGCGGGAAGTAGAGAGCAGCTTCACCCGTTTGGACATAAGCACCGATACACCATTCACCCGGGCTGGTAGAAGAATACATTTGCCCGCCTATCATCAGAAGCAGCGGATCAGTATAGTTGAACCTGGAATCATAAAGGAAATATCTTCCGGTGCCAAGATTCTCATACGAAATCCAGAACCAGGGAGTTGTGATTTGCAGGTTGTAAGCACTTAAATCAATAGTCCTGTATGTGTTATGCGTAAAGGTTACACTGATAGGCGTCATCAGATCGAACATATTAACGCCGTCATCCCCATAGATATGCATTGTGGCAGTAGTAGGACCGTTACCGGAATTGTTATTATAAAGAGCACCGTCTGTTGCCAGCAACCTCACTGCTGTATCTGTTTGATAGAAAGGATTTGCATAATAGACAATCGGACCCCAATTGTATGTCGGGAAACCAACGTAACCGGTTCCGCCTTGATCATACCGCATCCAGACAGGATCATCAACCTCGTAACTGTAAGATAAGGAAGCCATGTTGTTATAGCTGTCAAAAGCTTCAATCTTGTAAGTTACGTAGCTGCCGAGAGGTTGAGCAGGTAAAGTTCCTTGATAAGTATTACCGGAAGAAATAGTCATGGGAATTGCAGAACTCCAATTTGCGCCTTCGTTTAACGACCAGTAAAGATTAACGGCAGAAATAGGATTGTTAAAGACGGCATCATCAACGACATCAACTGTGACTAATCTGGACAAATCTTCTCTGGGAGTATTAATCAGAGGAAGATGATTGGAGAGTATCGGAGCAAGGACATCGGATGTATAAATTGTCAAGTTTACATCATCAATATACCAGTTATTAGCATCATAACCGGTATATTTGAATGCAAAGTAGACAATGTTTCCCATGTAATCTTCCAGGTTGATAGTTTCCTGAGCCCAAGCACCCGGAGTTTCATCCTGTGTCCACAATTCAACCCAATAAGGATCCATCGGATTGGGATCCGTATTAATCAGCAAACCGTTATAGACTTCATAACCATAACGATTATAATTCCAAAAAGTCAATCCACCCACACCTGTAGCAGGTAATTGGACCGGAGGAGAAATCAACCACCCGTTTTCACCGGGATCGGGAATTGCAATTCCGTACGCATGAACTGCTGATTTGGTTCCGGAATGGACATAAGTTGCAGTAGTATTGACAGTCCAAGTATTACCGCCGCCGTCAACATTGGCAACAGTCCAACCTGTAGGCGGAAAAGTGGAGCCTTCAAATCCTTCTGTCCATGGGAAAGTTGTGATGACCGATGAAGAAGCCAAAGTCGTAAAGCGGTAGATTTCGCTATAGGATTCAGTCTGACCGGTAACATAAGCAGCAACACGCCAATACCAAGTTTGATTGCTTCCCAAAACAAGGTCGGGGATATCGTTACTGTTAATATAACTTGTTGTGATTTCCGCACTTTGATAAGAAGGTGAAAAAGTTGCTATTTCCAGATTTGCTTCTACCTGATCGATAAACAGAACATAATATTCAGGAAGAGCGCCCAATGAGGAAGGTGACCAATCAAATACAAATCCGGTAAATGACAGCCCTGTCTGCCCGTTTGTAGGATAGACCAAATTCACGGGAGCCGGCGCTGCACTAACAGAGAAGATCTGGAAGTTGTCAATCTGTAAAGGAGTACCGATAGGAGTGTCACCATCGGATTGGAAATACCAGCGGAATTTTACGGGCAAACCTGCAAATTGAGAAATATCGCCGTCAACATTGGCATAGCTATTGATGAAAGAGGAGAAAATAGCGGGTCCGCCGGAATAAACATAATTGGGAAGATCAGGATCCTGATAAGGATTACTCATATAGCGCCAAGAAAAACCACCATCAATAGAAATTTCCCACCCGAAATAATCTACATTCGGGAAAGTATCAAGATCATCGTAAGTCCCTCTCAACTGGAAGTCAGCTACGATTTGGGTTGCATCTTGAGGTAAATTTATCGTCGGGCTGACTAAATAGTCCAGCATATTGGGTGCATAAGTATTAGCGCTGTTCATGCTGGACATAATATGAGTGGGAGAAGGAGCAGCAGGATCGGTAGCCAAGTGCCAAAAATCTCCGGCAGTCGGAACCATGCTTGCCCAAGTCATCTGCCCGTCATTGACACCGTTATTTGTATAGCTGCCAAGCGCAATGTCATCCACCATAACGCCATACATTTGAGGATCGTCAACAGTGCTGTAAGCCGGATCAGAGGCAAACGCGAAACGGATTTTTACCGATTGTCCAACATAACTGGAAAGGTTAACGGTTACGGTCACCCAAGGTTCATGCACACCACCCCAAGCAGGAACGGGAGGGGTTTCCCCATGCTCTGAACCGAAAGCGTAAGAAGAAGTGAAATCGTAACCCGGAGTAATCAAAGTGGTAGGAATTACGGTATAAGAAAGACCATTATTAGTAGAAACCCGCAAGTTAAAGGAATCCCAACCGTTAAATTCACCGCTGACACCGGGTTCCTCCATATTTGTTCTCATTTTGAAAGTGAGGGTGCTGTTTCCGGAAGTGAGAGCTATTTGAGGAGTATTCAAAACCAGATATTGATGGTCATGATAACCGCCGATATAACTGCCGGTAGCCAATGCGGGATCACCCATCCACCACACATTACCTTGAGTTCCGCCATAGTTATAAATGTGCCAATTGTTGGGAGTAACAGCACCGTCATAGTGCGTCCATCCGGTTGCTCCGGATTCAAAATCTTCAGTGTAGAAGACATCACGGTTAGGGTAACGCTCTTGATGAATGCTGCTTCTGGTCGGAACTATATTCCTAACTCCGGCAACTAATCCTGTGATTACAAATAGAACTGTGATAAGGATAACGAGTTTTTTCATAATAATCTCCTAACTAATAAGTTAAAAACTCCTTAGTCCGTTTCTTAATCATAAGCCGATAATAAAAATATTTTGCTAAAGATTAACTCGGCTTATTTACCTGATTTTGAAGTTCGTTTTTTTAATATACCAAAATTGACTGAAAACATCGTCTCTGCCTGATAAAAAACTGAATGATTCTCAGAATTGCTTTTTAACAATGTTTTCACCCTTAACGATAATCAGACATTAATAATTGGTTATATGGCAAAGAGATAGCAAGTCTTTGCGCACCTATGATTAGTGTATAAATTGAAAAGCAATAAATTAAATTCAACTTGCTAGTAAATCTTTTTTTCACAAGTCTCCCGATAAAATAAAAAAAATAACTAAATACTTACTTTACCTTCTGCCGACTTATAATAATAATTTCATTCGGCAGGAATAACTAATACATCCTTACTTTCATCTATTTCAAAACCATATTGGGAATATATTATTCCCCTTTATACTTAATATTTTAAGCTAAAATTGTTGTCAAGCTATTTTTCAATTTAGCGAAATGTTTTATTCATATCTAAAAACCATTTTTAATATTGTAAATTATTGCTTACATTCAATTATTATGTTGTGATATAACATAAAAGAATTCAGTTCAATTAAAGAATATACTAACGAAACAGAAATCCTATTCTTTGTTATATTTTCATTTAGATATTTGGTATTAAACAATTATTTATATTATTTATTTCTATCTTTCCTTCCTTATTTTTACGCCATATCTGCACACTTAAACAAAGCAATGAACTTCAAGGAAAGTATAATAAATAAGGTTTTATCGCAAGTCAGAAAAAATAAAAGGAAAAAATCGGAATTTCTGCTTGACAAGAAAAAGAAAGTTGGTATTGGTGTCAATGTATGTCAAAAAGGTTCAAAGATTCTCAAAAAAAGTCAAAACGACAAACCAAAAAATGCGTGCGCAGAGCAAAAAGAGATACTATGCACGCAAAGGACAAAGAAAATGTCAGGTGAATTTTTAGGAACTTTTGAGAACGCTATCCATAAGTCAAGAATCATGATTCCGGCAAATTTCAAGAAGAAATTTGCTCCGGAAGCAAATGAGACTGTGATCGTGACTGTCGGTCCGGACGGGACTGTGGCTGTTTTCCCGTTAGACACATGGTTGTTGATGCGTAATCAGTTGGAGACAAGCACCGAACCGGATGATAAAGAATTGTTAGCTAATATGGTTGATTTTGCCATGCCGGAGCAGAAATTGGAGGGTCCGGGAAGAATCAGAATAAGTGATGAATTATTACGCAATGCAGAAATTAAAGATATAGCCAAAATCAAAGGTGAAGGGCATTTTATCACCTTATGGAATCCTGAGCGATTGGTTGCCATCAGAGAGCAGAAAATGGCTCAGCATAAGGAAAAATATAACTCTTCCAAGTATCAGTTAAAGAGAAAATCATGATTTATCACACACCCGTTTTACTCAAAGAGAGCATTGATTTGCTTAATCTTAAGCAAGACGGAGTCTATGTTGATGCCACTTTAGGCGGAGGAGGACACTCTGAAGCCATATTACAAAATTCTTTAGTAAAACATGTTTACGCCTTTGACAGGGATGAAGAAGCTATAGAATACGCTTCGCAAAGGTTGCAAAAATACGGTCAAAAGCTGACAATCATTAAAGCAAATTTTGATGAAATAAGGACGCAATTGGCGTTAAAACGAGTAAAAAGCATTGACGGTATCCTTTTTGATTTGGGGGTTTCTTCGCATCAATTAGATGACGCATCCCGAGGTTTCAGTTTTGAGCGGGACGGAATTTTGGACATGAGGATGGATCAAAGCGACGAAGTTTTGGCTAAAGATGTTTTAAACAACGCCACACAAGAAGAACTAACGCGCATCTTCAGAGATTACGGAGAAGAAAAACACGCATATCAAATAGCACATTGGATTTGTTCAGTCCGTAAAATAAATCCCATCAATAATACTAAGGATTTAAGCACTCTGATAGATAAAAACATGAGAGGCAATCCCGCTTTTGTAATAAAGACTAAAGCTCGTATTTTTCAAGCTTTAAGGATCTATGTAAATCGAGAATTGGAGGCTTTGGAAACCACTTTGGAGGATAGCATTAATCTGCTTAATCCGGGCGGAAGAATTGTCGTAATCGCTTATCACAGTTTGGAAGACAGAATTGTCAAAACCAATATGAGCAAAGCGGCTCAAGGTTGCATTTGCCCGAAAACAGTATTAAAATGCGTGTGTAACCAAACTCCGAAGGTCAAAATTTTGACGGGAAAAAGCCTTCGTCCTTCGATGGAAGAACAGATAAAAAACAGCCGAAGCAGAAGTGCAAGATTAAGGGCTGCAGAGAAAATTTAAGGGAGAGATAAAATGAAAGGCAAGCTTTTTTATGTAGTTTTGGCATTTGCCGTTTATATTTTTTTCTATTGTTTCAATTCCAATCAGATATTACACAGCACTCAGAAATGCGCTTCTTTGGAGAAAGCTTTTCAAGCTGAGCGCAGTATTAACAACGAATTAAAAATTGAACATGATAACCTCGTTTCCGAACGCAATATAACTAGTCTTTTGGCTTCGGATAAGAGCAACTACATAAGCAAAGATAAGGCAAAAAATATTATTTATGTTCAAGAGAAAAAGGAGCAGGAAGCTTCAGAGTTTTACAGCATTATAGATCTCTTTACGCCCAAAGCTGAGGCTGCAACAACATTTTTACCGGATTAAGCCATGCGTTGGCGGTTCTATTTTTTTTTAATTGGCACAGGATTGGTAATCCTAATTTGGGCAGTCTATCTTTTCTGCATCCAGATTTTTGATCCTTTACACCTTAAAAATTACAGAGACATACGCTATAAACCTTCAAAAGAAATATTGATTCCGAACAGAGGTTCAATCGTCGATTGCCGCGGAAATTTGTTCGTAAATTCCGTTTCTTATTACCAAACCGATATCGACAGAAAGCAAGTATATTTATGGGCAAAAGCAAACAAAATAAGTCTTGAGCAAGCTTATCATATAATCGCGGCAGCTTTTGCAGCCAATGTTCCCATTGAAGAAGAAACTGTCTATAAAAGATTGAGTAAAAGCAAAAACCTGACTTCTATCATGATCAGCAATAAAATCAAGGATTCGGATTTGTATAATCTCAGCAATTATTTTGCCGCCAAAAAGCTTCCCGGTTTAACAAGTCACTTCAGTTGTATGAAACGAATTTACTCTAAAGGCTTAACTGCCGCCAGAGTAATAGGTTCAGTGCGGGAAAATACAAACGGTGAAAATGCCGCCGAATATTCGAATTCTATCTATAAATTATCCGGACAGAATGGGTTGGAACTGACTTACGATAAAGAATTACAAGGTCAATACGGCTGGAAGGAAGTTCTATACGACGCAAATAATCACTTGGTAACTTATCCGGGTTTGCATGAAAAAAAGCCTGTAAACGGCTTAAATTTATGGCTGACTTTGGATACTGAAATCCAAGATGTGGTTGAAGAAGCTTTGGCGGAAGGCTTACAGCAATACGGTGCCAAGAATGCAGCTGCTGTAGTTATGGATGTTAATACGGGAAGAATTTATTCCATGGCAGGTGTTTCTTCGGAAGATTATAGTGAAGACCCTTCCTACGTTCGCGTAAAATCAAATATACCCGTCAGTTTTCTTTTTGAACCGGGTTCGACAATGAAACCTTTTACTGCATTAACAGCTTTGGAATATGGTTTAATCAATCCTTATGAAACTTTTCCCAGCGGAGTCAGACAAGCGGGAAATCGCACTATTCGCGATACTCATAATTACGGTCCGTTAACTGCAAGAGGGGTAATTGCCAAATCCAGTAATGTGGGAATTTCCATTATAGGTGAAAGAGTCGGCAAAAAACGTCTCTATGATGAACTGATAAAGCTTGGTTTTGGCCAGAAAACGGGGCTGAACTTATTTGGAGAGTCCAGCGGAATTTTTCATAAATTAGAAGATTGGGACGGCTATACTCTTCATTCCGTAACCTTCGGTTACGCCATTTCAGTAACCGCTATTCAATTAGCGGCAGCTTACGCGTCTGTCGCCAACGGAGGAAATTACGTAAAACCGTATATTGTAGATTCCTTTCGTGACGATACAGGCAAAATTGTAGAGCAGTTTGAGCCGAAAATTTTACGCAAAGTTGCATCCAAACCTGCAGCCGATACGCTTAAATCCTATTTGCAGAGTGTTGTAGAAGAAGGAACGGCAAGTCATATAAAATTAAGTTATATTAATATCGCCGGTAAAACGGGAACTGCACAAAAAAAACTGGAGGGTCAAACAGGTTATGCACCCGGAAAATATACCGGAAACTTTGTCGGGTTCTTTCCTGTAGAAAAGCCTGAGATGGTAGTTGTCGTAGTTTATGACGAACCTTATGAAGCTGTCAGATTTGGCGGTTCATGTGCAGCACCGACTTTCCAAAAAATTGTGGAAAACACATTATTTTTACCCAGCTGTGCAATCCTGCCGAAAAGTAAAATTGTGCAGCAGTCAACAGTTCTGACACCTAATGTAATTAATATGTCTTTATCTGCAGCAGAAGATATTTTACGGAAAAGCGGTTTAAATTACAAAGTAGAAATTCATGACAGCTCTACCGTAATCGTAGACCAATATCCCAAACCGAATGTGTCTTTGGCAAAAAATTATCCTATTGTATTGGTAACGGGAAAATCAATTTCAGCGGAAGAATACACCGTTCCTACAGGGATTATGCCAAATTTGGCAGGTATGACTTTAAGAAAAGCAGTTCAAATTTCAGCTTCCAATAAAATAAAACTAAAAATCAAAGGGGTTGGAATTGTGCGCAAACAATCAATAATAGCAGGGACAAAAATCCAGCCCGGTAGCACTTGTGTGGTAGAAGCCACCTTGTAGTTTGCTAATAATGTAAGATAAAAAAGAGGTTCGTCCGGATGTGGTCAATAAGCGAATATCTTGAAATGCTGAAAGCTGATGATTTGTGGTTGCAAAATCAGAATTTAGATACTGCTCTGTCTTTTTCCGGAAAACCGGTTACGGATTCAAGACAACTTCAAAAGGGAGATATTTTTATCTGCATAAAAGGCTACCAAACAGACGGACATAATTTTATCGCTCAAGCTATTGAAAGAGGCGCTTCGCTCATTATTCAAGAAGATGAATTTAGTCATAATTTCCCCGCTGTCAGAGTCAAAAACAGCAGAAAAGCTGCAGCATTGTTCGCGAAAATGTATTACGGCAATCCAAGCGGCAAATTTACTCTTATCGGTATAACAGGCACAAACGGCAAAACAACAACAAGTCTTTTAATCAGGCAAGCGTTAAAACAGTTAGGCTATAAAACGGGATGGATAGGCACTTTGGGCTATCAAATTAATTCGGATATGGTGCTAACCAATAACACTACTCCCGATATACTTGAGTTGAATTCCATTTTCACATTGATGGTTGAGGCTGAATGCCGTTATGTAGTGATGGAAGTATCTTCTCATGCTTTGGCTTTGGACAGAGTTTACGGCGTGGAATTTGACTTGGCAATTTTTACTAACTTAAGCAGAGAACATCTGGACTTTCACGGTGATATGGAACAATACTTTGAAAGTAAATATCTGCTGTTTAGCTATCTCATCAAAAATCATGGTATAGCCCTTATCAATATTGATGACCCTTACGGTGTAATAATTAATGAAAGACTGATTGCACAAAATTACACTCTGAAATATACAATTTCAGAAAAACAAGGAGACTATATTCTTTCCGCTTATAAAGGCACGAAAGACGGCTCTCAATTCACAATTATAAATCCTCGCCGGCAAAAGGAAACTTATAAGACGAACTTAATAGGTCATTTTAATGTGCTGAACAGCACTCTGGCATTGATTGCAGTAAAAACTATTTTACCTGATACGCAATATTCTGTTCTGCAAAAAATTGCTGCTGCTCTAGCTCCGGTAAAAGGACGCTTGGAGCAAGTGCCAAACGATCAAGAAATAGGGATATTTGTCGATTACGCTCATACTCCCGACGCATTGAAAAATGTTTTGGAAGCTCTTTGCGAATTACCGCATAGAAGAATTATAACCGTTTTTGGCGCTGGCGGAGATAGAGATAAAGGCAAACGTCCCGAAATGCTGAAAATAGTGCTTAACTATTCCGATGCCGTAATAATTACTGATGATAATCCGCGTATGGAAAGTCCTGAGCAAATAATCAGAGATATTATCGGAAAAAATGAACTATGGCAACCTTGGTGGATTATCCGCAACAGAAAAGCGGCAATTGAAGGGGCAATAAATTTAGCTAAGAAAGGCGATCTTGTTCTGATAGCGGGAAAAGGTCACGAAACTTATCAAGAAATTAAAGGAATCAGATATCATTTTGACGATGCAGAAACAGTCAAACAAGCTTTAGAAACAAATGAAATCAATTCAGGCAATGAATTGGCATTACCTATTGATTCTTTACTGTTAGAAATTCTTTACAAATCCGAATTTTTCAATCCGGATGCAACAGACAGGCTCTATAAACATATTTCCACCGATTCCAGAACCGTTGGTTCCGAATCCTTATATTTTGCCTTAAAAGGTGAAAAGTATGACGGGATGGATTATTTGGATGCAGTATTAAAAGATCCGACAAATGCTGCAGTAATAAGATTCCCAGGCAAAAATAAAATAAATACAATCGCTTATTCTGACCCACAAACCGCAATGGGATTGCTCGCAAGAAAATATCTATTGATGTTTTCCGTATGTAAGATAGCTCTCACCGGCAGCACCGGAAAAACTACGACTAAAGAATACTTAGCAAATATATTTTCTCTTCGAGGCAGCACCTTAAAGACACGGGAAAATGAAAATAACATTATCGGCTTATGCAAAACCATATTTAGGATTGAGCCTCAGGACGAAACTGCAATTTTGGAATTGGGAACAAATCATCCGGGAGAAATTGCTCCGATGGCGGATATTTGTAATCCGGATATTGCCATTATCACTAATATCGGTCCGTCACATCTGGAATTTTTTCGGACGGAAGAAGCTGTATACAAAGAGAAAACTGAGCTTTTCAGACACGGAGCTAAATTAATTTTCTTTCCCGGTGATGACTCCCGTTTTGAAGAATTCAGGGAAAAAGGTAAAAGCGTCGGCTTTTCGGAAAATTGCGATTATCGTATTTCAAAAATAAAAAAGGAAGGAGACTCTATCAAGTTTAATCTGAATTCTTCGTCTTGGACTTTGCCGCAAAAACTCCCATATTTTGTATCTAATGCGGCTTTTGCAGTTGCTTGTGCTATGGAACAAGGTATCAAAGAAGATATTATTCAAGAGGGACTAAGCAAAAAATTAGCTCTGCCGCAACGAATGGAAATTATCGAAACTCCCTCCGGAGTAATTATTGCAGACTGCTATAATGCAAATCCCGTATCAATGAAAGCAGCAATTGATTTTTGGAAAGAATTTCAGAATGAAAAAAATCATATTGCCATTTTAGGTGATATGCTTGAACTTGGAGAACAAGCAGCAGTTTATCATCAAGTAATCGGGTCAAAACTGACGTCGGTAAATTGTGCTCTGCTGATAACCGTAGGTTCGTTGGCAGAATATTATGCTAAGGGCTTTTCAAAATCAGCTTCAGATACAAGTTTTCGGCATGAGCATTACAAATCAGCTGATGATTTGATTCACTCGGGGAGATTGGATTCTTTGCCTCTGCAAAGCGTAATCTTAATTAAGGGATCTCATGCTATACGTTTAGAGAGCGTCGTCGACTATTTAACAGATAAATTTAATCCTAAACATCATCAAGCCGGAAAGTGAGGAGATATGTTTTACCATCTTCTGGTTCCTTTAGCCCAATACAGTATTATCTTTAATGTTTTTAAGTATGTGACCTTCAGATCTATAGGTGCTTTCATTACTGCTCTGGTATTTTCTATGTTTATCGGACCGGTTATTATCAGAACCTTAAAAGTGCATGCGGCAGTGGAAACCATAGATGAAGATGTTCCCACAAGGCATAGGTCAAAACAAGGCACTCCTACAATGGGTGGTTTGATAATTTTAAGCGGCCTGCTTCTTTCTTCCCTGCTGTGGAATAATCTCACCAACAGTTTTATTCTGATTATGTATCTCACGACAGTGTGGTTGGGTGTTTTCGGATTTTTAGACGATTATCTTAAGAATTTTGTGAAAGCAAAAAAGGGATTAATACCTCGTTACAAATTAGCAGGTCAAATCAGTATCGCCATCTTAGTTACTTTAGCAATTTATTACAGCAGTCCGAATCGAAGTTTAGTTACAACGATGCAAGTTCCTTTTCTCAAAGACACGATGATTCAATTGGGCTGGTTTTTCTTTCCATTCGTACTGTTCATGATAGTCGGAACTTCCAATGCAGTCAATTTGACAGACGGTTTAGACGGTTTGGCTTCGGGAGTGATAATTTTTTCCGCTTTAGGATTGGGAATTATGTCCTATATAAAAGGTAATTTTATTATTGCCCGATATCTGAATATGGAATATATATATGAAGCAAGCGAACTGATGGTATTCATTTCCGCTTTAATAGGAACTTTAATCGGATTTTTATGGTATAATTCTTATCCGGCTGAAATTTTTATGGGAGATACAGGATCTTTGACTCTGGGAGGTATTTTAGCCGTTATCTCCATAATGTTAAGAGAAGAGCTGTTCTTTGTTATCATAGCAATGGTGTTTGTGGCGGAAGCATTATCTGTAATTATGCAGCGTTATTATTTCAAATATACAAAACGAAAGTATGGAATAGGGAAAAGAGTATTTCTTTGTGCCCCTTTACATCATCATTATGAACTTAAAGGTATACATGAATCCAAAATCGTCATCAGGTTTTGGATCATCTCCATCCTGCTTGTAGCCGTGGGTTTAAGCACAATCAAACTGCGATAAGGGAAGATTATGTTTTCAAAAGAGAAAAAATATTGCATTATAGGTCTTGCACGAAGCGGGATTGCTGCAGCTTACAAGATTAAGAGTTTGGGCGGGCAAGCTTACCTCAGTGACATCAAATCCGAAAAAGAAATTCCGGAAAGCGAACAATTAAAAGCAGACTTTCCATGTGAATTTAGCGGTCACACTGATAAATTATTGAATTGCGATGAATGGATTGTCAGTCCCGGTATTCCTTTAACTGCGCCTATAATTATAAAAGGCAGAGAGCATAACATTAAAATGATCAGTGAGTTGGAATTCGGCTTCCAAATTAAAAATCCGCACAGTAAACTGATTGCGGTTACCGGCTCAAACGGAAAAAGCACTACGGCAAGCCTCATTGCTCATATAATTGAACAAAGCGGACACATTTGTGTTCTTGCAGGAAATATCGGAGACGCTTTTTGCGGCTTTCCCATAGAAAAAGAAGAAATCGAATTTATAGTTTTAGAAGTCAGCAGCTTTCAATTGGAATTAATTGATACTTTTCGTCCCGATTTAGCTCTTCTGCTGAACATTACCCCCGATCATTTGAACAGATATGACACATTTTCCGATTATGCCAAAGCCAAATTCAATATTTTCCGCAATCAAACTTCTTCAGATTTTGCTATTTTGAATCTTGACGATCCGCTCATTAGAGAACAAAGTGAATTTATCCGTGCAAACAAACGATTTTTTACCTTAAAACCTTATTCTTACACTGAAATTATACCTTCCGCATGGCTCAAAGATGACTGCCTTTATTCCGTTCTGACTGATACAGAATATCCTCTACGGGAAATGCAACTGAGAGGACCTCATAATTGGGCAAATGCTATGGCGGCAATTTTGGCTTGTGAAACAATCGGAATAAGTAATTCGATTGTCAAATCCGGTCTTGAAAGTTTCACCCCCTTAAAACATCGCTTACAATTTGTTAAAACCATAAACGGAATATCTTTTTACAACGATTCAAAAGCTACTAATACTGATTCCGTAAAATACGCCTTATTGTCTTTTGAGCAACCGATTAGAATTATCATGGGCGGCTCGGAGAAAGGTGAAGATTTTGAGGTTTTAACTGATCTTTTGGCACAGCATGCAAAAAAAGCATATCTTACCGGTGCTACCGCTCAAAAAATGGCTTCCGTCTGGTCAGGAAAAATACCTTTAGAAATTATAGACGATTTTGAAGAATGCATTCGCAAAGCTTTTTCGGAAGCAACCGCAGGCGATAAAATTGTTCTCTCTCCGGCTTGTGCGAGTTATGACAAATTCCGCAATTTTGAGCAGAGAGGAGATACTTTTATAGATATTGTAAACAAGATGGCGAAAGAATATGAAAAAGCGTAATAATAACAGAACAATTATAATTAATTATGATAAAGGCATTCTGCTCTGTTATTTAGGCTTAGTTATTATCGGTTTACTGATTATGCTGGATATAAGTTCCGTGAGAGATTCAATTGCATACTTCATAAAACAATTATGTTATTCAGGTCTTTCCATTGTAACAGCTGTAGGTATTTTTTATTATATCAATATGGAAAAATTAAAGAAGTGGATTAGTGCCTTTGTCGTTATAACCATAATTTTGTTACTTCTTGTCTTATTGTTTGGCAGGCACAATAAGGGCGGAATACGAAGTATTTCTTTGGGTGCTTTTAATTTTCAACCCAGTGTTTTGGCAAGGGTAGTGCTTATCTTTTTCTGGGCTAATATAATCGACCGTAAAAAAGAAGATATACAAAGTAGCGATTATAAAAAAGTGTTAATTACTTTATTGCCTTTATTGATTGTAACTGCGCTAATTTATGGACTTATTTATATGGGGCATCATTTAAGCTCTCTGATAATTAATGCAATTACTATAATTTGTTTATTGTTTCTCAGCGGAATAAGAATACGATATCTGGCAATTTCACTTTTGATTGTTTCTTTGTTAGGTGTGGCTGCCATTAAATTTGGAGCTGATTACCGAAGCGACAGACTGGACATCTATAAAAAATATTCTCTTTTCTTTCCCGGAAAAGATCCGCAGATAACGAACGAAAGCAATCAGGTGCGAGAAAGCATGATAGCTTTAACCAGCGGTAAATTATTAGGGACGACACCCAGCAGAGGTCGTGCAAAACATTATTTTCTTTCGGAAGCAAGAACTGATTATGTATTCACCGTTATCGGAGAAGAATTCGGATTTTTGGGAGCAATTTTTGTCTTTAGCATTTATTGCTTTCTGTTTTATCGGATAATGTTAACAGCTTTTAAACAGACAGATTTTTATCTTCAAATTCTGGCTATCGGGTTAGGTTTAAACATCTTTTTAAATGTTTTAGTTCATATAGGTGTTTCGATGTCAATTCTGCCTTCAACAGGAACCACACTTCCCTTCATAAGTTATGGCGGAACGGCCTTATTGATAGATTCCGCCACCATTGGTCTGCTTTTAAACATCAGCGCTACAAGGAAAATGCTTTGAAACTCATAATCGGAGCAGGAGGAACTGGAGGCCATATTATTCCTGCTATTGCTGTAGCGTTAGAACTTCAGTCAAGAGGTTGGGAAATATTTTACATCGGCAATAAAAACGGTATGGAGAAAGGTTTAGCGCAAAAATACAGATTTGAATTTTTTGCCATTAATGTCCAAAAACTGTATCGAAAATTAACGCTGCAACATCTTAAGTTTCCTTTTTTATTCTTATTCAGCTTTGCTAAATCCGTGAAAGTTTTGGCTCAGATTAAACCGGATGCCGTTTTATGCACGGGTGGGTTTGTTTCGGGTCCTGTTGCTTTGGCTGCCGTAGTTCAAAAAAGAAAACTCTATTTTCAGGACGGAAACAGCTATCCGGGTTTAACAACTCGTATGTTTGCCCGTTATTCGGAAAAAGTTTTCCTTGCCTCTGAAGCGGCAAAGCCTTATCTTAAAAAGGCTAAATGTGTTCTGACCGGTAATCCTCTTTTGAAATCGGAAAAAATCAATCGTTCTTCCGTAAACTGGAACGAATATAATCTCTCTCCTGAGACTAAAAAGCTTTTTGTTTTAGGCGGAAGCCAAGGTTCACATATTATCAATACGGTTCTCTGTCAATGCATCGAAGAAATATTGCACAGCGGAATAGAGCTTATTTGGCAGACAGGACAAACCGACTACCCCAAGATCAAAAAAAAGTTTGGCAGCAAACATGGAATTCATTGCTTTGCTTTCACTTCACAGATGAATGTCTATTATCAATTAGCCGATTTTGCCATTTCCAGAGCCGGAGCTTTAACAATTGCGGAATTGCAACAATATCGTCTCCCCGCTATTTTTATTCCTCTTCCTTCCGCTGCAGAAAATCATCAATTTAAAAATGCTCAAACTCAAGTGGAAAGAGGTCTGGGAATTTTATTGGAACAAGGAAAATTATCACCCGTTACTTTGATGAATGCGATCTCCGAATTGATTGACAAAAATGACGTCATCAAAATGAAACTTTTAGCTTTACCGGAAAATCAGGCAGCGCAAGCTATAACTGATTTAATCGAGCGAGATAGTCAAAGATGAGAGGAAATTAATATGTTAGGCAAGACCAGGAAAATTCATTTTGTGGGCATTGGCGGAATCGGGATGTCGGGAATAGCAGAATTTCTTCATAATCAAGGATTGGAAATCACCGGTTCCGATCTAAAGAAAAGCGAAATCACCAATCATTTGGAAAAGCTCGGAATCGTCATTTATGAAGGTCATGATCCAAGCCATGTCCATGATGTTGATGTAGTGGTAACATCTTCTGCCGTAAAAGATGACAATCCGGAAATTACAGCTGCAAGAGCTCAGAAGATACCGGTTATTCGAAGGGCTGAAATGCTGGCTGAAATAACAAGAATGAGTTACAGCATCGGTATTGCCGGCACTCACGGTAAAACAACCACCACTTCCATGGCGGGTATGGTCTTGGAAGCAGCAGGACTTGAACCAACTATTATAGTCGGCGGTAAAGTTATCAACTTTGGTTCAAACAATGTAATGGGCTCCGGCAAATATATCATTGTAGAAGCGGATGAATATGATCACTCTTTCCTAAGTCTGACCCCTATCATTGCCGGAATCACGAATATTGATTCCGACCATTTGGATTGCTATAAAAATTATGATAACATCAAAGCGGCGTTTGTTGAATTTGCCAATAAAGTTCCTTTTTTCGGCTGCACAATTGCCTGTTTAAACGACCCAGGAGTGCAGTCTATTTTACCCTTAATCAATAAAAAAGTTGTTACTTACGGCACTTCGCGTCAGGCTGATGTTCAAGCAACCAATATTCGGATGCATAACTTTCAGGCTGAATACGATGCACTTTATATGGGTTATCGCTTAGGCAAAATAAAACTAAAAGTGACAGGATTGCACTATGTTCTAAATTCCCTGCTTGCCGTTGCCATGGGTCTGGAACTTGATATCCCCTTTGTTAAAATTCAGCAGGGGCTTTCCGAATATAAAGGTGTTTACAGACGCTTTGAACATAAAGGAGAAATCGGTGGAATTACCGTTTTTGACGATTATGCTCATCACCCGACGGAAATTTCCGCTACTCTTAACGGCTTCCGCGACAGCACGCAAAGGCGTATTGTCGTAGTTTTCCAACCGCATTTATTTTCAAGAACTCGGGATTTAGTTCAGGAATTTGGCAGAGCTTTCTTTTCTTGTGATGTTCTCATTCTTACACCTATTTATCCTGCTCGGGAACAACCAATTCCGGGCATAACTTCAAAGTTAATTGCTGATGCCGCTATTCAAGCAGGGCACCGTAACGTAATTTGTCTGGATGACAATAATCAAATTGTAGAAACTGTTTTATCGGTTCTGAAGCCAGACGATATTTTAATCACGATGGGCGCAGGTAACATTTGGCAATACGGGGAAGAAATTCTACGCAGATTAAAAAGTCAAAAAAGTAATTGACACAAATAGTAACTTCTAATATTATAGTAAATTGTGGCAGTGTAAAGGGAAAAGCTAATTTTGATGTTATGCGGCTAACTTATTAATAACTAAAAGGATATTAACTATGATTGAGAAAGGACGCAAAAGACGAGGCAACAGCAGGTTTATTGTCTACTTTTCTCTAATCTTAATTTTGCTCTCAGTCGCGGGTATCTTTGGCTACAGAACTCTTTGCAAAGCGGATTGGCTAAATATCCAAAACATTGAAATCATAGGCAATGAGAATATATCTTCCCAAACGCTAAGAACTATCCTTCAGCCCTATGCGGAAACGAACCTTTTAGCATTATCTTCTCACGAAGTGAAAGATGACCTTTATAAAATTAAGCGAATTGCCGACATAAAAGTTATCAAGCTATTTCCTTCTACTTTGAAAGTTAAGATTACGGAAAGGAAAGGTTTCCTGTATTTGCTAAGCAGGGAAGGAGATTTATTTCCCGTAGATGAGCAGGGAATGGTAATAGAATATTCTTTCTCTCCTTCTCAAGAAGATTTGCCCATCGTCCATACTTCTTATTCCAGTAAGCAACTTCATGCAGGTAAGATTGTGAAAGACAATTTTCTTAATCGGGTTTATGCTTTACAGAAGCAAATTATTTCTGAACAACCTGATTTCGTAAAATCGGTCTCCGAATATTACAAACAAGGAGATCTGATTGTTATTATTGACGCTCGTTACGGCACACGTATTATATTGGGTGATCAAAATATAAAAGATCAGCTTAGGCGCTATCAATTTGTGCGCGAAAACAGCAGTATAGAACGTGACAAAATATTGGACTTACGATTCAAAGACCAAATCATTGTAAGAAGGGAGGTTGAGTGAGAGCTAACATTATAACTGCTTTGGATATCGGTTCATCTTTTGTTCGCGTCTTGATTGCCCAAATAAACAGTGACGGAAGTCTTGAGATCAAGGGGATGAGTGAAGTACCTTCCGAAGGTATGGACAAAGGCTTGGTTAAAGACATTCAAGCTGTTTCCGTTTGCGTAAAATCCGCTCTTCAAAACGCTGAGGAAGCGTCCGGATTTAAAGCGGAAAATATCTACCTAAATATTACCGGCGAACATATCCGAAGCCAAAGTGTAATGGGCAGAATATCCATATCCGGCTCTCTTTCCAATTCTCCGTCCGAAATAACTGAAGAGCACATAACTCAGGTTATCAATGATGCCAAAAACAGTATTAAAATCCAAAAAGGATTTGAACGCATGCAGATCCTGCATGGTCTACCTCAGTATTTTGACATTGATGACCAGAAGGAAATTTACAATCCGGTGAATATGACGGGCTATCATCTGACAGCGCATGTTTTATTGATCTTAGCGGATATCACCTCTATCCGCAATCTTCTAAAATGCGTGGAAGTTGCAGGGTATCATGTGGAATCCAATAATATTGTCCTTAGTCATATTGCCTCGGCTCTAGCCACTCTGAGTGACGATGAAAAACGTTTGGGCTCCATTTTAATTGATGCCGGAGGCGGTTGTTGCGATATAGCTTTCTTTAATAAGGGTAATTTAATTCAAACTGCCGTTACTCCTGTCGCAGGCAATAATATAACCCGTGATTTGGCTATCGGATTAAGAACCACTTTGTCACAGGCTGAATTGATTAAACTGGAATACGGTTCTGCAGTATCTGCTCCTGAAGAGGAAAACAAGGAAATTACCGTAGAAGGTATCAGCGGCAGATCTTCTTCAAAATATCGTCTGTCTCATGTAAGCATGATTATACAAAGCAGGCTGACGGAATTTATGGAAGCTTGTTATCAATTTATTAAAAATGCGTATCCGCCCGAATTGATTACTGCAGGAGTCGTACTTACGGGCGGAACAGCTAAATTAAAGAATATAGACAACTTCGTGGCTGATTTATTTAATTTACCCGTAAAAATAGGGTATCCTGATCTTTCTCGTTTAAGCGGAGCTATTTCCAGATTGGAAGACCCGGCTTATGCAACGGCTATCGGTTTAATTTATTACGCGGCGGATCAAAAGCGCGAGGGAAGACAATCTGCTTTGCCTAAGGTTAAGCTGACAAAAGACAATATATTCAAAAAAATTATAGCTTTTATCAAGGAATATACATGAAAAAACTTAAGGGGGAGATAATGATCGAATTTGATGAAAAGCCTATGCAAATCGGTTCAGTGATTAAGATTATCGGTGTGGGCGGAGCCGGTGGCAATGCTATCAATACCATGATAGACAATAAACTCAGCGGAGTTGAATTTATTGCTGCCAATACCGATATGATGGATTTACAAAAATCCAAAGCAAAGATGAAACTACAAATTGGCAAGAAGCTGACTCGGGGTTTAGGAACCGGTGCCAATCCTGAACTTGGACGTCAGGCAGCAGAAGAATCTCAAGATGAGATTCGCGCTCAATTAGAAGGTGCCGATATGGTATTTATTGCAGCAGGAATGGGTGGAGGCACAGGCACGGGAGGTGCTCCCGTAGTTGCAAAAATTGCTCGCGAACTCGGCATCTTGACGCTCGGTATTGTCAGCAAACCTTTTGCTTCTGAAGGAGCAAAGAGGATGCAAAATGCGGAAGACGGTATTCGCAATTTATCTGAGCATGTAGATACAATGATTGTTATTCCGAATGAAAAATTGAAAGAAATCTATTCGGATTTAGAAATAAAAACCGCTTTCTACAAAGCCGATAACGTCCTTTATGAAGCTGCAAAAGCAGTTTCTGACATTATTAATCTCAGCGGTTACATTAATGTAGATTTTGCCGATGTGCGCACAGTTATGCAAAACATGGGTTATGCACTGATGGGAACGGGCACCGCAGAAGGTGAAGGCAGAGCAATTAATGCAGCTCGCGGCGCTCTGTTAAATCCTCTTTTGGCAGATATTAAATTACAAGGCTGTCAAGCTCTCTTAATCAATATTACTGCCGGTCCCGATATGAAGATGTCTGAATTGGATGAAGTATCGCAAGCAGTAATCAGCGAAACCGGTTCTAATGCCAATATAATTATGGGCTTGATCCTTGACGAGGAAATGAAAGGCAAGATTTCCGTTACCATTATTGCAACAGGGCTGTCTTGTTCGGAAGAACAGTTCAGGCAATTAAGCAGTATTCATCCCAAACCTCAAGAATCTGCAATTGAAGATATCGGGAAAATTCTCAGTCACCTGAATTATACTGAACCTAAGCAAGCGGAAGCCGCTTCTGACATGAATAAGGATGACACAATACCGCTTTCATCCATAAAAACCGATATTCCTTCATTCTTAAAAGCTTACGATTAAGGGAAAATTAATATTTATAGCCAAAAACTCCTCATAGCCGGAAGCCCTTTCCGGTTAAATCATCGCCGGTCAGTTCCCCCTGCCGGCGATTTTTTCTTTATTATTTTTACTCCTCATGGAGAAACTGATTGTGCTTGACAAAGAAAGCCCGATTGAATTTATAAACCGCAACTGCGGGGTGTGGCGCAGACCGGTTAGCGCACGTGGTTTGGGACCACGGAGTCGGAGGTTCAAATCCTCTCACCCCGACCAGCACTTTCGTGGGTGCTTAGCTCAGATGGGAGAGCGCTTGCTTTACACGCAAGTGGTCGGCGGTTCAAGTCCGTTAGCACCCACCATTTTCTTTTTACGGAAAGTTAGTGATAGTCTTTCCCAAGCCTTATGTTCAAGATAATAACGATGCAACTCATAATAAAACAAAATAAAGAGCAGTAAATGGATGCCTTAAAAATTGCCATAACAGGAGCAAACGGCTTCGTTGGCAGTAACTTAACGCGATATCTTATGAAGCAGGGTTACAATGTATCTGCTTTGGTGCGCAAAACAGGAAATGTGGCACTTTTGCCCGTAAAAAGCAAAATGGTAGAAGTGGATTACAACAACCCCGATTCCATTCGTGCCGCTTTTCAAGGTCAAAACATTATTATTCATTGTGCCGCTTTGACCCGCGCTCAAAATTGGGAACAAATGCGGGAAACAAATGTAGGTTTGACGGAAAAGCTGGTTAATATTGCCAATGAAATTGAAAGTATCAATCAATTTATTTACTTGAGCAGTCAAGCAGCCGCCGGTATGAGCTCAAAAGACAGACCCCGAACCGAAGAGGATTTACCGGCTCCCGTAACCTGGTATGGAAAGAGCAAACTAATGGCGGAAGAAATCATCAAAAACCGCCTCTTGAAGGAATGGACAATTATTCGTCCGGTCTCTGTCTACGGACCGGGAGATAAAGACTTCCTGGAAACTTTCAAAATGCTAAAAAATCATATTTCCGTTTCCTTAGGACTAAAAGATAAATACATAAACTTAATTTACGTGGACGAACTCACTTATTTCATCAATCTTTGTATTGAAAACAAAGCCGCTTTGCATCAAGTATTTTTTGCGGCAGATGGTCAAATCTATACTCACAAAATGTTTTCCGATGCCTTGCAAAGTGCGGTCAATACTTTCAGCCTGCACTTTTCCGTTCCCGATGTCTTGACTTTTTATGCTGCCGCATTAGGAGAATTGCGGAATAAAATTCAGCCCTCTTCTTCAATTCTCACCTTGCAAAAATTCAAAGAATTAACCGGCAGATATTGGACTGTAAGTATTGAAAAAGCACGGCGTTTGCTGAATTTTAATCCCCAGCCCAATTTAGTGCAAAACCTGAATAAAACATGGTTATGGTACAAAGAACAGGGCTGGTTGTAACCCTGCTATTGCTTTGTCTGCTATGTAGTTTGCAGGCTCAAAGCTCCGGCAATTTTACTCCTCCGCACCTAATTTCTCAACCGTTGCTGGATATTCCCATTGATTGGCCTAATGAATATTCTCCCGCTGAGGTCATGATTTTGGTTGAAATCAAGGCGGACAGCACAGCATCTCTTGTGCGCATTTTAGACGGCAAAACAGAATTGCAGCCTTTAATTGAGAACCTTTTGCCCTACTTGATTTTTATTCCCGCCACCCAAGACGGAAAACCCATTAGCGCTAATCTTTCTCTTAAACTGACTATCAGAAAAGAAGGTGCTCCCGTTCCGGGGAAAGGAACTTTGCAACCGGGAACCTTAACGGAAGAAGATAAAAAATACATCTACAACCTGATTAATCGCTATCGTGAGAAAGATAACCTCCAAAATATTTTCAGTTCTTCCGAAACTGCAGACAGCACCTTTGCTCCTCAAAATTATTCATCTTTTTATCGCAGCAATTACTTTATGCTTGGTCTGAACAACTATCCGTATTTAATCATGAAAGACGGCTTCATTCAGCCTGCACGCATTTACTACAATGCTCTGCAATTTCAAATGCTTTCCGCTTTCAGAGATGTATCTTTTGACCATGCTGTCGCTTCCTTTGCCAATGAAAAATATCTTTCACCCGTAATGCTGACTGATGTAACTGCTGGTTTAGGAGATTACGAATACAATTTTGCCCGAGTGTTGCTCAGGAAAAATGGTCTTTTCGGTAAAAACGATTTCTATGCGGAAGCCGGACTTTTGGCTCAAAACGGATGGTGGCAGGAAACTGTTTGTGAACAAACTTCCATGCGTCTCTTCTTAAGTCTGCCCGTAAGAAACACGAATTTATCCTTCAACTGGGAAAAATATAACCAAGACATTCCTTCCCCAGAATTGCTTACAGGTTTTAGCGGTTCTCAAATATTCTCGCTTTCTCAAGAACTTGACGACATCTACCTAAAATGGCAATTACCGTGGTTCACTCTCGGATGGAACTCCCAGAGCGAAAAGCTGCACAAAAAAAACTATATTAACAGGCGGAACTTCAGGACCGATCAATTGTTATTAACTGCCTCTCATGAATTTGCTCCCGCAAATCTTGATTTGACATATCAATATAATTATCATCAAGATTTACCCGCAGCGCAATCTCTTTATCAATATAACACCGAAGCTCAACATTATGCATTACTCAAAGCGGAAAAACAGATAAAGACTTTTGCCTATCAAAGTCAGCTCGCATTTACGGAAGACGGTTTTGACCTCGGCTCTTTGGAAGCAGGTCTAATCCGCAAACAAAGAAGTTTTAGCCTGATTTACACAAATTACAACGGAAAACATTCCGCCCTCTCCGACAGCTTGTTTTACACAAATTCCGCAGTTTTAACTTACCCTTCCGTTTATTTAAACCAATCGCAAGCACTCCGCTACCGGTTTAATCCGGCACGCGGGAAAATTAAATTCGACCTGTATTTCGGCAATAAAGTCATAAAATACAAATCCCAATCCCCATCTGCCGAATTAAGTAATTTGGATAAAAATTCTCTCTATTCGGAAAGCCTGATTCAGCTGAAGCATGAATTCGGACGTTATCTTGCCTTTTACGAACAGACCTGCGAATGGAATCAATATCAAAAAGACTTGCCGGAGCTGCCGGAAGTGCAATACCAATCCAGATTTAAACTAGAAAGAGATTTGAACTACAACAATCGCCTATCTGCCGGAATAAATCTGACCGGACATACGGATTATCATTTAGCCGATGCCCGTCAAACAACGGTTTTTGGAGCGCTGGTGGCGGATGCTTGGCTGGCTGTAAAAATTACCGATTTATTTGAATTTCAAGTTGAATTAAGCAATCTGGGCGACAACATAATTTACGGAGTGTATACTCATCCCAGAACTTTGCTGGCTAATGTGCATTGGTTCTATTTAAATTAATGAATGAAGGACATCCAAAAAATCTATGATATACGCAATCGGTGACCTTCACGGCCTCTATGACCCTCTGAAAATTGTTTTGAATTACATTCGCGAAGAAGCAGATCAGGGTGTTAGTGTCAATAAAGTTATATTTTTAGGCGATTATATAGACTGTGGTCCTTCCTCCAAAGAAGTTATAGATTTAATTCTTCAGTTCAGACAGGATTTTGACACCATCTCTTTATTGGGTAATCATGAACAAATGCTTTTATCTTATTATAACCGAGCGGATGATTATTCAAAAGTCGGAGAAGTTTGGCTTCTTTACAACGGAGGCTTGCAAACAGTGCGCAGTTTCTATCCTCAATCGGTTCTTTTCAGCCAAAAACAGCATCTATCCGAGAGGGAAATTTGCGAACTAATCCCATCTGAGGAAGTCCTGAAACTGGACAGCGTCTATGAAGATTTCTTCAATAATTTATCGCTCAGTTGCCTTCTTCCTTTGACTGTCAAAAAAACAAAATTTGACTTTTTATTTTCTCACTCCGTTCCCAACCCGAACTACAATCTTGAAGAACAGCTGGCTTTACGCAATTGGGCTGATTTGCAGCAATATACAAAAACCAAAAACTGCTTTATGGATGACACTCTCGTGTGGAACAGGCAATTGCTTAGAACTCAATTAAGTGAAGGAATGGTTGTAATTCACGGTCACACTCCCACACTGTATTACTTGCAGTCTGATAATCTTTGGCAATTTAGAAAAGGAGATGCAAACGCTCCTTTCATAGTTAAGGAAAAGAAAAACGGCAAATTGGCGCAGATTGATATTGACACCGGTTTAATTTACGGAGGAGCACTCACGCTTTTAGCAATAGATGATGCGCCCGAAGCGGAAAATCCTCTGCCCTATTACCTTTCCGTTATTCCTGCTCAAGGCTTAAGGAAATCTTTGTATTCTAAAACCGAGCTAAACCTTTTCTGACCTATTTTAATCCAAAAACAGCGGTAATTGTGACGGAAATGCTCTTATCCCGCGTGCTTGTATTGTAAATGCCGTAATCGGAAACATCGGTGGAATAGGGCTCCGTAATCTGAAACACGCCTGCTTTCGCTTCCCGCATTTTACTCAATTTAACTTTAGCTGCGGAAGACACTTCTTTTGCTCTTTTTAAGGCATCAGATGTGGCTTCACCCAATAGTTGCTTCTTCAGTTCCGGAAGTTTCGTATAAAGATAGGACAGATTGGACATCTGCAAAAGCAAACCGCGTTCGGCAAAAAAATCGGGATTAAGCGAAAGCTTTTCTATGTTGTCCAGTTGATTGCTGATGACAAAGATGTTCTGCGTCAGATTATAGGAAGTGATATGTCCGTAATTGTCATACATAGGATTACTCGTTATGGGCTGAATGCTGATTTCCTTTGCCGGAATGCCGTTGGTCACAAGGTAAGCCTTAAAATCATTTACATCACTTGCCAGTTTCTTGTAGGCAGCGCTCAAACCGTTTACATCAGCAGTTTTTTGCACTGTTAAATTCCACTTTACCATATCAGAAACAAATTGCTTGCTTGCATATCCGACAATCCTTAAAGTTTTCGGTTCTTGCCTGCTCTTGGCAAAATATATCCCGAAAATCAACATTCCGATAATGAAGCTCAATCCGATAATTCGTGCAGGTCGTTTTGACATATTTCCTCCTAATTAATACCTATTTACGGATTTCTTGCCAAATAGCGTCAATCTTCAGGACTTCTTCACCGATATTATTAATCATGTGGCATTTGGCAATATAATCGGCTTTGGGATAAACCATTTCATTATTTCTGATTTGTTCTGAAAGTAGTTCAAGACTTGCTTGATTGGGAGTGGCATATTGAACATATTCCGCATTGATTTTTCCGTTTTCAGCATCAAGCATAAAATCAATGAATTTGTAAGCCAATTCTTTATGCTCTGCAGATTTAGGAATAACGATATTATCAATCCAAAGAGAAGCGCCTTCCTTCGGCAACAGGAAATTTACATCGGGATTGTTAATCATAATTTGCAAAGCGTCTCCGTTATAAGCTTGTGCCAACCAAGTCGTGCCGTCCTGAATTTCATTCTTGTAAGAATCGGAATCGTATTGCGAGACATTGCTGTCCCAAACATTGAGAACTTCTTTTGCAGCCTTTAACGCCTCATCTGATGTGTCGTTAGGATTGTATCCTTTATAAATTAATGCTGCCCCGACAACTTCTCTGGCGTCATCCAATAAGGTAATTTTATTCTTGTTCTTGAAGAAAGGATCGGCAATAATATTCCAAGAACCGCTTTGCAAAACTGATGCGGAAATAAATTTCCTGTTATAAATCAAGCCCGTCGTGCCCCAAAAATAGGGAACGGAATACTTATTTTCCGGATCAAAGTTGCGAGCCTGCTCCAGAATGGCGGGGTCCAGGTTTTTATAATTTGTCAGTTTGGATTTGTCAAGCGGCTCCAGCATATCCTTTTGCAGCATTATGGCAACATGATCTCCGCTGGGAACGACAAGGTCATAAGATGATTTCGTATTCAGCATTTTAGTCAGCATATTTTCGTTTGAATTGTAAGTGTCATAGACGACCTTGCAATTGTTTTCTTTTTCAAATTTGTTAATCAGGTCCTCGGCAATGTAATCAGTCCAATTAAAAATATACAGGACATTGCCACGCTTGGAACTGCAGGAAAATAAGATTGCCGCCAGGCATAATAGAATCAATACTTTCTTATACATTACTTCCTCCTTCCGCATTTGCGGATAAACTCAGTGATTCTTGAATTCCTTTTTTGACATTAACGGTCTGCAATAAAATCAGACCCAAAGCAAAAAAGACAATCAACGATAAAATCGCCCATCTTGGTGAACCTGTCCTTCTGGCTATTTCTCCGTAGACAAGAGGACCGATAATGGAAGACAACCTTCCCGTCAATGTATAAAATCCGAAAAATTCCGCCCTTTTATTCTGGGGAGTGAGCATGGCAAGCAAAGTTCTGCTGTTTGCCTGACTGCTGCCTATTGCCAATCCCGCCAACATACCGACAAAATAATATTCCTTAGCACTCCTGCAAAAAAATGCCCAAATCACTACTGCCAGCCAAATGAAAAGACTAATATTCAGCGTAGGTTTGACCCCTATTTTATCAGTCCAGTAACCAAAAACCGCTGCTCCCAAAATAGAAGTGATTTGAGCTATGATAAAATAAGTTATCATATTCTGCGTAGTCATTCCGAATCTGGTTATTCCGTAGACGGAAGCAAAAACGATAACTGTGGTAATGCCGTCATTATAAATAAAATAACTCAATAAGTATTTCAGCAATTCCGGAATTTTACGGATATGGTTAAAAGAGTAAGAAATGCGATATAAAGCGGTTTTCAGGTAATTAGTCCGTTGCGAAGGACGATGAAATTCTTTCAGCCAAAATGCCGTGACCAGCGAAAAAAGGAAGAAAAAAACCGCTACCATAGGAAAAACAAGTCTGATGTCAGTTTTGACCAAAGGCAGAGAAATAAGCAATGCCAGCAGGCCTCCCGCATAACCAAAAGCCCATCCGAAACCTGAAATGCGACCCATCGTTTCCCGTGAAGTGATTTCAGGTAAAAATGCATCGTAAAATACATTGGCGCTGTTAAAACCGAAATTGGCTATTACGAAAAAGACTATTCCCAAAGTTACATCACCTTTCCCCACAAAATAGAGCAAGGCAGTAAAAATAACGGTAAGATAACAATTTATAAAAAGGAATTTTTTCTTGCTGCGTGAATAATCTGCAACCGCTCCAAAAATCGGGGCTGATATGGCAACAAGGGTCATTGATAGAGCGACTGCTCTTCCCCATAACATTTCTCCGTAACCCGGAGCTCCGTTGACTACTTGTTTAATAAAATAAGCACTGTAGACTACTGTAACAATAATCGTAGTAAAGGACGAATTGGCAAAATCATAAAACATCCAGCCGACAATATTGCGATTTAATTTCATTACTAAAGTTATCCGCTTACCAATTTAATGACTGAAAGTTCAGGCCAGTAAACAGAAGTTATCGGATTGGGTGATGCTACAAACACTTGCCCGTGCTTTTGCAAAACTTGCATAAACTTTTGTGTATGAGCTTCGTCCAATTCGGCAAAAATATCGTCCAACAGCAAAAGAGGATATTCACCGATTGCATCTTTCAACAGCTCCAAATGCGCAATTTTCAGTAAAAGCGTAACTGTTCTTTTTTGACCCTGAGAACCGATATTCTTCAGAGGAAGATTATTAAGACAAAACTCATAATCATCCAAATGAGGGCCCAGCAAACTTCTCTGATACTGCAGTTCTTTACTTTCAATCTCCTTGAACACTTCTCGGTAATTGCGATTTGCTTCTTGCCTGTCAAGAGTGTTCAAAGTGGAAAGATAATTGAGAGAAAGCCTTTCTGCTTCCGGTAAAAAATCGGCATAAAGACTTCGGATCTTGGTCTGAAGCAGATTCATATATTCAAGTCTTTGACCGATTACAGGTAATGCCGCTTGCAGAAAAAGGTCATCCCAATGCTTTTTCTGCTTATAATCCTCTTCTCTTTTCAAAAGACTGTTCCGCTGTTCAACAATATGCAGATAATGCTTCAAAAGATCTAAGTAAGCAGGCTTGAGTTGAGAAATCGCTAAATCAAAATATTGCCTGCGCCGGCGCGGACTTCCGTTAACCAAATTAATATCTTCCGGTGAACAATACACAACTTTAACAAATTGATAAAGTCGGCTCAGATGCTTAATCGGCTTTTGGTTGACTGTAATGCTTTTCCTACCTGCCGAATAATTTATTTGGATATTGCAAGTTCCCGCTCTGAGAGTAAAATCGGAAGAAAGATAAAAATTACGCTCGCCAAAACTGACAAGAAATTCGTCATTTTGATAGCGAACTGATTTGCCTAAACTGTTATAAGCAATCGCTTCCAGCAGATTAGTTTTACCGCTTCCGTTCGGACCGAAAAGTAATACTCCTTCTTCAGGAAATGAAAAAACCCGATTTACATAATTACGGAAATTTCTCAGCTCAATTCTGGAAAGCTTCAATTTATCAGGAACGCAAAGGCATTAACAAAAAGGTAATTTCCTGATTTTCCGGTTGGGTTTCATTGTAAATCATAATCGGATCTTTTGAGGTACCCAAACAAATCTTTACCCGTTCTGTATCAATAACATCCAAAATGGAAAGCATATATTTGTTATTGAAAGAAATAGCAGTATCGGTGCCTGTATACTCAAAGTTCTCCAGAATTTCTTTTCCTTCTCCGGTCTCGCGATTGGTGGTATTAATTTCAAAATTGCCGTTGCTGATCTCAAATCTGATGCGTTCATTATCTTCAGGAGCTTCAATGGCGACTCTTTTAATTGCTGTAATGAGGGTGTTTTTCTTGATTAGTAGAGTATTGGGTAAATCCTTAATAAACGCTTTTTGGTAATCGGGAAACTTGTGTTCAATCACATGAGTGAAGATAGTGTAATCACCGTAGACAAAAGTAATTCTGTTGGGCTCTATGACTGCATTAATTTCTTTCAGTTCGGGATTGTTTATTTTCTGCAGAAAACCTATCGTTTTAAAGGGAAGAATTTTCTCAATACCTTTTTCAAAATCCGGTTGCGTTAAATTCAAATCTTCGGTAATCAATTCTTGTGCATCTGAAAGCTCTGAAGCGGAAGCATTTGTATCATGTGTCTTTTCTTTTATTATTAAAGGCTGACGGATAATAATCTCAGCCACTTTTCTTCCGTCAGTACCACACATCAGTTGCGAATCAGTTTTAATCTGCCAGCAAACTCCGTTCAAAACTGCACGGTTTATATCATTGGAAACCGCAAAACTCGTTTTGGCAAGCATTCGGAAGAAATTCTCGGAAGAAAGCACCAAAGCTTTTTGCAAATTAATTTCCGGCACAAGAGGAAATAAAGTGTAATCCGCACTGAGCAAACTGAAATCAATTTTCCCGCACTTGATTCGGACAATTTCTTCTTCGGTATAAATATCAATCGGCTTTTCAGGCATGGAACTAATAATTTCATTAAAATATCGAGCGTTAACCGTCGTAATTCCGCTTTCTGTAACATTGGCGGCAAATTCCGCTACAACCGTTAATTCCAAATCCGAAGTAATTATCCGAATTAAATTGGTATCGGCATTTACTTCCAAAAGATAATTCGTCAGAATGGGAGAAGTATTTTTCGTAGGCGCAATGGAAGCAAGATACTGAATGTGCTTGATCAGTTCTTTTTGTTCAATCTGGAATTTCATACTATCACCTGCTTATAAAAATTTATAAATCCATGAATATTGGCAATGCTAAAAAGTCAATAAAATTCCAAAAAGAAAAAGGGACGGAAGTTTCTTTCCGCCCCTTCTTTCACAGGTGAAATAAAAGATTATTTCACGACTTCTTTCAGTTTCTTACCGGCTTTGAATACGGGAACTTTACGAGCCGGAATCTTGATGGGTTTCTTGGTCTTCGGATTAATCCCGTTACGGGCTTTCCGTTTGGCTACACTAAAAGAACCAAAACCAACCAAGGAAACCTTTTCACCTTTCTTCAAAGCACCCGTGACGCCGTCCAAAACGGCAGATAATGCCAAGCCGGCTGTCTTTTTTGAAATACCGGCATTCGAGGCAATCTTCTTAATCAAATCTTCTCTGCTCATTTTTTCCTCCTTCTTTTTTTTAGTAAGGTCAGAGTGTTGACAATTAAAAAAATATTGAGATGCCAAAATTCTGTCAATAAAAAAATGCAGTTTTTTTCAATGTTAGAGCGACTTTAGCCCTTCTTTTTACAGTTGGTTATTTTGTAACTCATTGAATATCAGTATGATATCATGCTGCAAAAGCACAACTCTTAAACTCATATAATGTTACGATTTTTCTAAAAATAAGCCATTCTATGCATCAAAAAATGACCCAAAACAGATAAAAAAAGACCAAAAAAATAATACTAAAAATGCCCGGTAAAACCAAAAATGCACTTGAAGGCTCGGCTCTGATGCAAGGAAAAATTAATCTTTTAATCAGAGAAAATGAATCTGGCGGCAACGGGTCTGTGGTCAGAAATCATATTTTCATAATTTGACCAGCCGCCCGGAGTAATGTAATTTTCTATCTGTAAAGTGCGGACATATTTTCCCGAAGTGTTAAAGGCAGAAAACAGCTCATTAGTGATTAAAATGTGATCTAACTGGCTCAAATAATAGGGATAGGAGCAATTTTGTTCAGTAATATGCTGCGCAATTGACATATCCGCAAAACAGTATTCGTCCGGTTTATTGATAAATGTCATAAAAACATTGGTGGAAGGTGGTTCTTGTATCTGATCGTTCATATCACCGACGACTATAACTTTCTGATCGGGTAAATTCCGTTCTATATATTGATCAATCAATTTACACGCATATTGCCGTCTGACCTCTTCGTCGTTAGGATCGGAAGCATCGATTACATTATCGCCAAATGCTTTCAGGTGCATGCTAATCAAATAAATCACCTGATTTTGCCAATGCAGACGAACTAAAAGAGGCGCTCTGGGAAAGGGATTACTCATTCCCGTAAAAATTGTTGCGAAGGAATCGACCTGCACCGTTGCCGTATTAAATAAAATGGCTGTTTTCGTATCTCCCGAAGAACTTATTCTGTAAGACCAGCCGGTCATTTTATTCACCAGTGAATAAAGAGCGGAAGTATTAGCCACTTCTTGGACCGCAATGCAATCGGCGTGTAAATTCGGCAAAATGTTGCTCAGCAGTTCGGAAGTTTCCGGATCATGTTTGGGAAAGTTTTCTATATTCCAAGTGACCAGATCAAAAGAACTGTCCGTTCCGAAAGCCAGATTTAACGAATCGTTTGTATCCGGCTGAGTGATTTGCTTATTGGTTCCGCAAGACAAAACCAAAAGACTTAACAGAATAGACATTACTAAGCAAAGCCTTGTCACTGAATCAGGTTTTATGCGCATATAAAAAGTCCTCATAATATTTCAAAGTTAAATTATGCAAATTTTATACCTTAAAATATAAGGCGTAAACATTGTAAAGCTACTTTTTCTTTAGTCTTCGGAGATAGGAACAAAACTTGCACAAACAATAAAAGGAGGATTTATGCGCTCATTATTAATCGCAGCTTTAATCTTATCAGTCGGCATAATGTTTGCCGTCGATGTTCAAGAATGTCAAACTTCGGATAATCTTGTCACTGTCCGCTTGAATAATTTCAAATCTTGTCCCGACCCGGCTGCAGCGGATCCCAATCTTTCGGTCACTGCCCAAACTTACGCTCTGCCATATCAGCAAGCTCAAATTCAAGTAAACGGGATGACTTGGAAGGAATATGACGCTTCCGGAAATTATTTAAGGACAATTGACCTGAATGATAATCAGAAAATTAATTTGGTAAACAGTTTCACTTTTCGCGAAATGCGCGGTTTTACCGTAACAATTACAAATCAGTATACGGAGAACAATGTTACTCGCGTTCTGCAAAATATAGAGTTCCGGCTTATCGGTTCTCAACCCATCACAATTCCTGAAGCGATCTCCCCCTCGTTTGTGACCGCATATTCACAATTGGCGACAAATTACAATACTTCTTATCTGCGGAATTTGCCTCTTTCCAGACCCGGATTACTCATTATCAGTCATGCTTCTGTCACTGATTACCTCAGTAATTTTATTGCCTGGAAAAAGGCTAAAGGCTTCGATGTCTATGTGGCAAATTTATCTTCCATCGGCAATACCGCCATTGCCATTCGCAATTTTGTCCAAACGCATTACAATCAATATCACTGTGACCATTTGCTTTTATTGGGAGATGTTACAGGTTCTTATGCACTTCCGACGCATATTTACACTTCACCTGACGGCACAGAACAAGATGCAGACGACAATTTTTATACTATGGTAGCCGGAGACGATTACTTTCCCGAAATGCTTTCAGGCCGTTTTTCCTTCGGCGACATCAGCGAATTGCTTACTATGCTCAACAAAACTATTTTATACGAAAAAACGCCTTATCTTTCAAATCCCAACTGGATGCGCCGCTCCTTAGTCGTAGCGGGAAATTATGCCGAAGGGGGATTGCGTCCCGTTACTCCATATCAAATGTCTATGTGGTTAAGGGAAAAGATGTTGGCAAAAGGTTACACTGCTGTTGATACTGTTTTTTACACTTTGGAAAATCCCACTGTCAGCGGAGCAAGTTTAATTCAAGCGTCCATCAATCAAGGTGTGCAATACATCAGTTACAGGGGTTGGGGTGCCGCAGACGGCTGGCACTATCCTTCTTTTCATAATGTAGACTTAAATTCTTCACTGATAAATGGTGCCAAAATGCCTGTCGTTTTTTCCATTGTTTGCAACACCGGTGATTTTGCCAATATTCAGCAAAATCCCTGTTTCGGCGAAAAATGGATGCGGATGGGAACAATATCTTCGCCGGGCGGGTGCATTGCTTTCGTAGGTCCATCCGATTTGCACACAAAAACAAATCTGAACAATACTATTTCATCAGGAATGTTTTCCAGCATTTTGGATTTGGGAGAACGCTGTTTTGGCGCTTCCATCTTGGCTGGAAAGGTGGAATTATACAGAAATTATCCTCTGGATTTGGCATCAGACGGCTATGTATCTTTTTATTATCATGTCTACAATGCCCTGTCCGACCCGTCGCTAAATATGTGGATGTTGGTTCCGAACACTATTCCTCAATCAGTGATTGAGAGCGGTTTAACATACGCTCAATCCGCTTCTCACATCAGAATCAACGCTTCAAACTTAAACGGCGCCATCGTTTCCGGAACAAAGAATAACATTGATTTCACTTATGCCAAAGTGCAAAACGGTTATGCTCTTTTACCGATAGACCCTGAACAAACAGGCAATTTGACTGTCACAATTACTAAACCTGATTATGTCCCGTTAGTGGCAACCCTGACACCAAGCGAAAATCCCGGTGTCGGCATCATCTCCAATTCTTTAGCTAATCAAATCCTGAATCCCGGACAGAATTATACTTTGAATCTGACTTTGAAAAACTATTCCGCTGATAATTTGACCAATACACCCGTTACGCTGAACATTACTCCGGATTCCTTGATTACAAACCTGATTGCTCCCTCATCCATTACTTTGAATGCAGGTCAGCAAACAAATGTCTCTTTCACTTTCACCGTGGCTTCAGATGCTCTTTACGGCAGTATCTTACACTTTGATTTCTCCGTTCCGGCAACAGGTTCCAATGCCCAATTTGATTTACAAACTGCCGGTCCCGCGTTTAACATTACTTGTTCTTACACGAACGGACTGAATATCGGCTCTTCCACAACAGTCAATTTCACCGTCCAAAACTTCGGAACTGCACCTGTTCAAAACGCTGTTCTAATTGCTCGTTCCCTGACAGATGCCGCTTATGTTTCAACTGAATCAGTCAATTTGGGCAATCTTGAAATCAATGCTTCCGCTCAGTTTCAGCTTACTGTTAACGTAGAAGCGGATTGTTTCATCGGCAGAAATATTCCTTTAGTTTTTTCCGTCAGTGACGCCGGCGGTTATATTTATTACTGCTATTACACTTTGACGGCGGGAAACCCTTCAGTAACCGATCCCACAGGTCCGGACGAATACGGATATTATGCTTACGATAATTACGACACCGCCTATCTTGCTCATCCGACATACTCTTGGCTGGAAATTGATCCCGCCCACGGAGGTCCAGCTAATGCTCAAGTCAGGCAGTATTTGGATGACAGTTCCTATGTAATTAACTTGCCTTTCAGCTTCAGATATTACGGCATCGATTACAGCCAATTGACAATCTGCACAAACGGTTGGGTCTCTTTCGGAGCAACATGGATGACGGATTTCAACAATCTATACATTCCTGCACCCTTAGGTCCGTATGCTCAAGTTTCAGTCTATTGGGATGACTTAAAAGGAATGAAGACAGGAGAAGATTCGTTGGGTTCTTATTTCAATAATATGCGCCTGATTACTTGGCACGACACAGTCAACAATAAATTCTATGTGGAATGGAACGACGCTTACAATAATTACAATATAGACCTTTTGCAAAATGCCTCTTTGGAAAAATTCCAGCTTATTCTTATTCCGCGCAATAACGACGACGGTGACTTGATTTTTCAATATCACACCGTTGATAATCCGGCGGTAACGAATAATTACAGCACCGTTGGAATTGAAAATCATCTCCAAAACGGAGGTTTACTTTATTCTTACGCCAATATTTATCCTGTTACCGCACATCCGTTGGAAGCGGGATTGGCGATAAAATTCACCACAGTTCCGCCGGATAATTATACCGCAAATGAGGATGATTGTAATGTCCCTGTTCCCGTTTCTCTGAAGCAGAATTATCCTAACCCCTTCCGCAACGAAACTTCTTTCGGTTTTACGGTTAATATGAAAAGCGAAGTCAATCTGGCAATCTACAATCTGAAGGGACAATTAGTGCGTTATTTACCGCAAGGAATTTTAGCCAAAGGAAGCCATCAAATTATTTGGGACGGCAAAGATAATAAAGGAAACCTCGCACCCGACGGCGTATATATTTATAAACTCACAGCCGCAGGACAAACTCTCTCCCGCAAAATGATTAAACTCAATTAACCAAATTAATCCCTCAAGTTTCAAAGCCCCGTTTCATACGGGGCTTTTGTTTATCCAAATATATCAGTCAAGTATTTCACACCTGTCTCAACGCAATTACTTTTTCTTCCTTTTACTTTTTGGATAACTATATCACTAATAATATTTCTCGCCTTTTGCTTTTTTGAAACTTATCTTTCTATTTCGTTCTATGTCCCTCTCTTAATCAACGGAGGGTTAGCGGAGGGTTAACGTGGGGTAAGCCTCCGTTAACCCCCCGCTAACCCCTCGCCTTGAACAAGGAAAGACCGTTGCCCATAAGAATGTTCAATATATATATCTATTATTTTCTTGATTAATATCTTACACATATTATTTTAGCTCCATAATTAATAAGGAGCTATCATAGAAAAAGAAATTATCACTCTTGCCGATTAAGAGATTAATGAGCGCATAGAAAATCATGAGCATTTTCTTAAACACATAGAGAAATTAGTAGACCGGGAGAAAATTAGCTCAATCCTCAATCAGGTAGAACTTAAACGCGATTCCGTAGCGGGTAGAGATGCTTACTCGGCTGAAGTTATGTTTCGGATTATGTTGATTCAATCCTGGTCCACTCTTTCAGATTATCAGATGGCAGATCAGCTTATCTGCAATATGATGTTCTTATGGTTTAGTCATTTGAGTATGGATAATCCTGAGGATACAATCTTATACCACAAGCTGCGCGAAAAACCGACATTTCGGAGTTCTGAATTCCTTCGTGCGCTATCAAAGTTTAGATAACCTAACCGGAATTCCGGACTTCGAAACTGTCGCTCACCGAAGTCCATTTTGCCTGATATATTTTATACACATGATAGTTTACGAAGGCAAAAAGAACTCCGAATCGCTCAGTTAATTTTTGTAGCATAGATTAGCAATCTGTTGGATTCCGGCAATAGCATTGCCGGATTATGAATTTTATCTTTCTAATGCGGACATTACTAATATCCGCTAACAACAGGATACTATCCTATGCTACAAGTTGCGCGAAAAACCGACATTTCGGAGTTCTGAATTCCTCCACAAGCTTTCAGAGTTTATGTTATCTAAATGGAATTCCGGACTTCGGAAATGTCGCTTTTGCAACATAGCTTTCCAAGCTGTTGTCAGGGCGGGTTTGTTACCCGCCCATTTCTTTTCCGCAGGTTACAAACCTGCGGTAACAATAGGATACTATCTTATGCCACAAAAACCTGCAGTATAAAATATAACATCTTTTGCATCATTATCTCTTGCGTCTTTAGTGTCTCTTGCGTAAAAATATTTTTCCCCACTATTGCTTTCTTTTGCGTCTCGAAAATTAACAAAGAAAAGCCCCTGCTAAATGCAGAGGCTTTTCAGTTTTAGATGGTTACTTCGGAATTAATGCTGCATTTTCTGCAACTCTTCCGGAGAAATTGCATTGGATAATACGGGCTGTTCATCATCCCGTGTTCCGCTTGCTTTCGTGGAAGCAACGACTTTGTAGAACTTCTTATCGGCAGAAACATCGGTAAAGATATACTGATTGGAAGTGGTTGTGATTGGCGTTCCGCTGAATGTTCCGTAAGGATCCGTATCCGAATAGATTTTGTAGCTCTTGGCATGAATGTCCGCAGGCCAAGACAATTTAATTCCGGTCGGGACTTTTTCAACCGTTACAGTAGGCGGTGCGGGGACATACAACGGTGAACCCATAAAGTCATCAGCATAGAATCTTAAATCATCTAACCCGACATAACGCAATGCAATATACACGACTGCGTCACCGTAACTGTCAAGATTGTAAGCTTTCATCGTGTATCCCGTCGTCGGTAAATCACCGCTGTCAATCATGGTAAAGGATGACATTTGACTATCGGTGGTGGAAATCAGGACTTGCCAATCTTCGGGATAGGTTGTGCTGGTTTTACCTATGTAGAAGGCAATGGCATCAGTTCTGGAAGAGGATAATTGCAACGGAGGCGTAATCAACCAATCATCGTTTTGCAATGAAGACGATTCCCACCGCACTGCTGCACAATAAGTGCCGGTATGAGCATTAGAACTATATATTTCCCAATTATAAGTACCGCCGTCACCTGACCTGATTGTCCAATCCGAAGGTATGGCTCCGCCTTCAAATCCCTCTATCCATGTTCCTTCAGGATAAGCCAAGAATTGGAAAACGGCAGTTTCATTATTGCCGCTATAACCGTCTCCTGTTATATCCACTCCGCCTACTAAGTTATACAAATTATCTGCTAAAGGCGTCCAATTAACTGCATGAACGGCTTGTGCATCCGGAGCCAAAGGTGTTGTAATATGAAGCGTGGTTAACCTGTCTCCGCCGGAAAGCTTCAAATATACATCATAAGCGTTTGCAGTTTCAGAACCGTTGTTGACGACAGTTATATTAAATGTTTGCTGTGTTCCTACCATAGCCATTGTAGGACCGGTTATAGCCGATGCTTTCATATCCACGGGCAAAATTTGTTCTACTGAAACATTATCAAGATATATACTTTGGTAGGTGCTTGTAGTTCCGTGCTGGAAACAAATGTAATGATCAGTTCCCGTATAAGAAGTAAAAGAAACACTGTATTGTGCAAATGAAGCTGTAAGCACAAAGGAGCCTAATTGAGTAAAGACACCAGTTCCATCCAATGCATTGACAGTTCCCACTTTGAGTGTATAGCCTGCACTTCCGCCTCTGGCATAGAACTTCAATTTGAAACTGTTCATCGGAACCGTTACTTCAGGAGAAATGAGACGCAGGATGTCCGTTGTCGTGTAATTATACATATAGACACTGTTGGGAGTAGACTGAGCGTAGGTTGTCGATGCATAAAGCGACGCAGATGAATTGCTCTTGTATGCAGTCCAGCCCAAAGGTAATGCAGGTGCCGTAACACCGTCAAAGTTTTGCATATATGGCAAACTGGTTATCCGCGGATCAACGCAAATTCCGGATACCGCTACTTCGTAATCTGTCAGGTTATCGTCAATAGTGACAATGGCATTATGATTTCCCGCTGCGGTCGGAAGATATTTAACGGTAAAGGTGGTTGATTGACCGCTTTGCAGTTCTTTCGGGAAAACAGGCAAATCAAGCAAACTGAAATAACCGGCAGGAACAGTTATGTTATCGATAATAAGAGGCGTGGAACCTCCGCCTGTATTGTAAACAGTGAACTGCTTGACCGCATAATTATTGATTACAACTGTCCCAAAATCCCATGATGCCGGTGCAACCGTAATTTGAGGTGCTGTAGGAGTTAATTCTAAATCAAATTTGATATTGGGGAAGCCTGCAACCAAAGTTCCGGCAGGAGGATTGACAGTATCAGGATATGTAGAATCGTTTAGGTAACGAATGCTGCGATTAACACCCGGAGTGGATGTGCAATAGAAATAATTTCCTGTTGCATCATAGGTAGTTCCGTAATAGTTTTCTCCGACCGCAATAACTAAATTTTCCGTGCAATTATACAGGAAAGGCGTATCCAAATCAAATTCCATCCAATAACCGCCGGTTGCTTGTTGCGGTTCATTAATCTGTTCATAAGCAAGTATCATATTTGCACTGGAAATCCAATCAGTTGTAGAGGAAAATACATTCTTATTCGTATGCCCCATATAAATAACGAAACTCTTTGTTTGTTCACAGGTTTCATAACCGTTGAAATAATAATAAATTTTATTTATGCGGTAATCCGGGCTCCAGCCAATTTCCGAAGGATAAAATATAGATTGCGAATAACTGTACCGATAGAAAGGATCAACCGGCAATTGCAATTCCACAGTTCCTCCTCCGATAATAGTGCTATCGGTAACGGCAGCAGTTACATTGATATTTATGACAGAGGAACCGGGAGAAGTTTCAGTGAGAGTTATAAAACCGGTATAAGGTCCGACAGTGGCAGGAACATTGAAAGTATAAGGTAATTGCGCACTGCTGTTTGCCGGAAGAGTGTAGCGCAAATCACCCAACACGATTTCATCTGAACTTGCCGCAGTAAAGGTCAAATTGGTATTACCTATATTATTGACGGTAATGGAACCTTTCTTTGTGTATCCAGCTAAAGCATTGCCCAACGGCAAACTATTCGGTGCGATTAGCTGACCGGAAGTAGTAAACCTGAAGATTTGAAAATCCGGAGCATCCACATCGGAAGGTTCTCCCGTCGTGCTGTATGCTACCACCGCCCAATAATAATCCGTTAAATAGTCCATTGTCAGATTGGGAACATCAGCTAAATTAAAGCTTGTCGCAGGAGCTAAAATCGGATCCATAAAGTATTCGTCAAAAATGGTCTCCGGCGAGCTTGCTACAAAAAGAACATAATATGCGACTGTTCCTCCGGTTGTTGGAGCAGACCAAGTTGCCACGCAATTAAAAGGATTGATACCCGTAGCTGCGTCAGCAGGTGTCAGTAAAGTTACATTACCCGGAGCACCAACAGGAACTTGGAAATTACCTTCGTCCGCACCGATATCGGGTGTCACATCGTTTCTGTTGTCATAGTCAAAGTCCGTGTCAAAATCAGGATAGAGAGTGACGGCATTGCCTTCCACTCTTGTAGGTTCAGTTGTGGAAATATGCAGGTCAATCGGAGGAGCAGAACTCACAAACGGAACATCTTCATAGTAAGAACCCTGCTCTCTGTCTGCCAAGAAGGTTTTGTATTGTTCCAATGTATTATAGCTGACGGAATTGATGTAAGCAACGATGGGAGCATAATAGATATTCTTGTCTGAACCTGCTCCGATATAATATGGAGCCGCAGTAGCGCTTGACCAAATCCCGACTGATTTACCGCTTGCACCCGCTACGCATTTGTTCACGAAGATGTTGTTTTTAATTACATTCGTCGTCCCACCGGATAAATACAACCCCGCTGCCGAAAAATAAGCATTGGAGCCGTTATAATTCAGCAGGCAGCTGTTGTAAAAGATGTTGTTGGTTGTTCCGGCCGTTACTCTAATCCCCATAATTGCGGCAGATAAAGATGAAGTTGAACCGGGAGCGGATAAGCCGTATATCATATTATTGTATACATTAGTTGTCGTTCCCGAAGAGATATAAATGCCGTAAATATATGAAGAGGCATTATTGCTTGATAAATTATATACCTTGTTATTACGGCAATTTGCAGTGGTGGCGCCGCTTTGATATATGCCATATACACTGCTGGCACCAGTCGTGCTTAAATTATAAATTGTATTATCATACACACTGGGTGTCGTTCCCGAATAACCTATGCCATAAATATTTCCGCTGCTGGCTATATCATGCACTGTATTTCCGCTCACCTGATTGGTGGAACCGGACAGCATATATATACTGTATATCGTACCGCTTCCTCCTGTCCAATTGGAAACGGTATTATTAGTGCAAACCCGTGCCTGACCTACTGCAGTATTAGAATATAATCCGTAAATAGATGATGAACCGGCTACCGTAATATTGGAGAAATTATTATTCGTAATGGTTTCCGTTCCGCTTGCCGGAGAACCTAAATTATAATATAGATATAAAGTTCCCGAACTTCCGGTTTTATTGATTGTCCCGCTGGTTACATTTCCGGAGATGGTTTTATCGGGAGTTGTATCAGAAGCATAAATCAAATAGGAACTGCTGGTTGAAGCAAAAGCTCCCGCGGCAAATGTATTATTCGTATAGGCTTGACTGGTAGGAACAGGAGTGCCCGCAGATGTATAAATCCAGTTGGAAGCGTAAGTGGAGGAATTACTCAAAGTAATGACATTATGGTCATCGGTTACGACTCCTGTGACATAATAATTATAAATTCCGTAAAGAGTGTAAGCATGAGCTGAACCTCCGCCGCCCGCATTGTTTATTGTAGTGTAGGCAACCGTAGGATTACTCGTATAATAGAGATATATTCCGTAGGTCGTTGTTGCCGAACCGCCCCCAAAATTCTGGATTACATTGGGAAGTTCAGCTTGACCGATCGTGATGTTATTATCAAAATAAGTTGTGGAGTAGCTTCTGTCAAAGATGCCGCAATGCACATTTTGGATGGTGTTTCCGGCTATCAGCACATTTTGATTGATACCGCTTGCAGCCGTAACTGTCACACCTGCGTTGGAACTTGCAGAGGTCGGACCGTTGCTGATATAAATGCCGACTACATAACCGCTGGTGCCTTTGGTCATAGTTATCACAGAATTCTTGATAGTCACATTCTGACAGCCGTCTGTCCCGTTAAGCTTATTTGTCATAAAACCGTATTCAATTCCGGAATTTTCAGACTTTAGGTCTATACCGTCAAAAGTAATGTAATCGGTTCCGTCTAGCCTGATAATGGCATCGCCTAATCCGCCTAAAGTGCTTGTGGTATTGCTGCCTGCATCTGTTCTTGTAATCAAAGGATTGGCTCCCGTAGAGGCAGGATCTTTTCTAAAGACGATTTCATTGCCTGAACTGCCCGTAGCAGTTATGACAAGAGGTGTGCTAATCCGCTCCGTATGATTGGCTCTGACATTAAAAGTAACTCCGCCGGGGCCTGCAAAAGCACCATTATTCAGAGCTGCAATCGCTTCCGCTAAAGTTGCGTAATCGGGATTGGTGCCTCCGACCGTTTTAATGCCCGAAAGCGGAGGACCGGCTGTCAGAAAATTCCAGACAACGGCATCGGGATTGTCTCCAAAGCTGTTATGAGGCACAATTTTCCAATAGTATGTCGTATTAGGCAAAAAATCATCGGGAGGATCGTATGTCGTCACATAACCGAGGTCAGAACCGTTAACCATATTCCAGGGCGGGTTGGTGTCTCCGTTTGTAGTTCCTAAATACAACTTGAAATTGTCAGTCCAACCTCCTCCGTCAGCCCAAGATAAATTGGCGTTCACAGGTATTGCAACGGCACCGTTTGTCGGATACACTACTGTAGCTAAATTGGGATAAGTAGAAGGTCCGTCAGGAGTAAAAGTATAGGTTGTCCCGCTTGTTAAATATGTAATTGCACTAATTGTATTATTGGCAGTAGTGGATGAAACCGTAGGAGGATTGCCCGGCGTAACGCTTAAAAAATGACCAGAACCGCCAACAGCGTCAATTAAACCGATTGAAGCAGAAGCAGAACCTGTAGGCGTGTTCATGGTGCCATATACAAATTTAATCAAATTACCATTCTCTTCCAAACGAACTTGAAAGTTTTGCGCTGTTCCGGAAGAGCCATACCACTTGATATCTTTCCACTGAACTACAAAAACACGGTCAGAACCGTTTCCCAAAGTCTTATAACTGATAACAGCAGGAGGGGTACCGGTCGGATTAAGGTCATCCCATAAAGGGCAGACAGCATTTAATATTGATGTACCACTTAGATTATTAGTGTATGCTGTCGCAGTCGGAGCAGTCCCGTTATACAAAATCATCCATCCGTTAGCGCAGATCCTGGCATTATAGTATCTTGTTCCATCATAGTTAAAACCAAAAGGAAGCACAATATTTTCAGCACCATCATCAGTTGTGATTGATGTTGCTGTCCCTTCCGTGATTTCGGTATAGGTTCCCGCCGAATAACCAAAAGTGTAATTGGCTATATTGGCAAAGCCGAAACTTGCCAAGAGGGCAAGCGAAAAGAATAAAAGCAATTTTTTCATGTTGACTCCTTGCAAATTGCTGAGGGTTAACTTTCTAATAAGGATGAAACTGCCGTGAATGGAATTAATTCATCCGGTTTGTTTTTGATGTGCAAAAAAACATGATTGGATGCTTCTTTGTTTATCGGATTCAAGGAAAAAAGAAAATAAATACATAACCATTTCAACAATCCTTGCCGACGCTTAACAAAGCTTAAGCTCCGATTTATCAACTACGAATTTCTTGTTCATTTGCAGACTAAGGAATTGCATTCCTCATTCTTAATAAAAGAAATGAAAAATAATCGGAAATATTTTCCCCCATTTTTAACTCCGGTAGGTATGAATTTTGTTTTCTCCTCAATCAACAAAATTCATCCATTTTTTATATTCTACTTTTAAACTGAATTCAAAAATGCTGTCAAGGAAAAAATGGAATTACTTATCTATTTAAAAAGTAATATGGTTAGATAATATCAGAAAATTTGCTGAATTTTTCTATGCATAGTAATATCTTTCCCGTAAAAAAGCATATATCTTATTGAATTAGAATAGAAAATAATTAAGATAGCTTGTTGTCAGCCTTCTTTTCCTTTGACAATAATCGTTTCTTTGAAAGAAAGGTTAATAAAAGCATAATTTTTTAACCTAATAGCTTGATAATGACGGAGTAATAATCTGTGGCAGAGAAACTGAGCAAGACTTTTTTCCGAGTTATACCATATTTGAAAAGCAGCCTGAAAAGGATAGCTTTGGGACTTTTAATGCTTGTTCTGGTTGATGTTGTTCAGTTGGCAACGCCCAAAGTTATGCAATATGCCATAGACCACATTCAACGCCGTGCCATCACTCCCATGGGTCTGTTTTACATAGCTCTTATTTTGGTGGGCGCAGCCGTCGGAATAATGATATTGCGTTATTTATGGCGAGTTTTGATTATCGGAAATTCTTTTGCTATAGAGCGCAGTCTGCGGCAGGATTTTTACGATCACCTGCTTATGCAAAGTCCCAATTTTTTCAATAATGCCAAAACCGGTGATTTGATGGCTTATGCCACAAACGATTTAACTGCCGTGCGTTCCCTTTTCGGCATGGGCTTTATTGCAGCCAGTGACATCATTTTGATGACTATCGCATCCTTTGCTTTTATGACCAGTATAAATTTAAAGTTAACACTGATAGCCATTCTACCTATGCCTATTCTGACTTTATCCATCATTTTCTTCGGTAAAAAAATGAACAGACGCTTCACACAAGTGCAAGCTTCGTTTGCTGCCATGTCCGGAATGGTGCAGGAAAGTTTTTCCGGCATCAGAGTGGTCAAAGCGTTCAATCAGGAAAAATCCGAGATTGAAAAGATGGACAAATTTTCTCTTGAGTATGTGAAGCAGAATATTTCCATGGCTAAACTTTCCGGCTTTTTCCAACCCCTAAACGGTTACATAATCGGAATGAGCATCATTTTAACCTTAATTTTGGGCGGCAGAGCTGCTATGAACAATGAAATTACCGTTGGCGGTTTTATCGCTTTCAATTCTTATTTGGGAATGCTGGTTTGGCCCATGATCGCCATCGGCTTCATAGTAGATATGTATCAAAGAGGAACAGCTTCCTTAAGACGCTTGAATGAAATCTTTGACATCAAGCCCGAAATCAATGACGAGCAAGCCGATAAAAGCATAACATATTTGGACGGCAAAATTGAGGTTGAACATCTGCGCTTCCGCTATAGAGAAGACTTGCCGCTTGTCTTGAACGACATTTCGCTCACGGTGGAAGAAGGTCAAACCTTAGCGATTGTAGGTCCCACGGGTTGCGGAAAAACGACTTTCATCAATTTACTGGACAGATTATATAATCCTCCCGCGGACAGTATTTATATTGGCGGGCACGAACTTTACAGCATTCCTCTGAAAACTTTGCGCCAAACTATTGTGATGGTGCCGCAGGATATTTTCCTTTTTTCCGATACCATTGCCAATAACATCCGTCTTTCCAGACCGGATGCGAGCATGGAGGAAGTTTACGAAGCCGCCAAAGCCGCACAAATCTATGATGAGATAATGGAGTTTGAAGATAAATTTGAAACTGTCGTGGGAGAAAGAGGCTTGACGCTTTCCGGAGGACAAAAACAAAGAGTGGCAATCGCTCGCGCATTATTGACTAATCCTCAAATTCTGATTATGGACGATGCCCTTTCCGCCGTAGACACAAAAACCGAACGCTTCCTTTTGCAAAGATTGGTCGAATTGCGACGCGGTCTAACTACCATCATAATTGCCCACCGCATTTCTTCTTTACAGCATGCGGACAAAATAATCGTATTGGCAGACGGAGTTATTAAAGAGCAGGGAAAGCATGCGGAACTGATTAAGTTAAACGGTTTGTATAACGATCTGGTGGAAAAGCAAAAAATCAGAGCACGCTTGGAAGGAGAGCAGGAATAATGCACGGCGGAGGTGGTGGAGGTCATGGAGCTCGTGACCGTTTCATGGCAGACGAGCTGAAAAATAAAATTTACGACCGGAAACTTTACGGACGCCTTTTACATTATCTGAAGCCTTATATCTGGCTCGTTGTTGTTTCTTTTCTATTTCTTTCAGTCCTCACCGTTTCCGAACTTATCCAACCCCTGATTACAAAAACCGCTATTGACGATTGCATAGTTTCCGATAAAGCTTTGATTACTTTCACAACTCCGCAGCAGTGGCAGGAATTTAATTCACGCTACGGTTATTTGAAACTGAAGCATTACACGCAGGGAAATTACACTTATTTAATCCTTCCCACGAAAAGCAGAACCAAAATTGACCACATCTACCTGAATAAACTTATTTCAGCGGGCTTAGTCAGTAAAGAGAACTTCTTCTTCCTGACGGACAAACCGGAAAATCGTGAAATTTTAAGTAAATATATTCCCAATACAGATAAAGTTTCCGCTCCCGCAGATAAATACCATGGCTGGTTCACTTTACCGAACGGGAAAATAGCGGTTCCGCAATCATTAGAAAAGAAAATTCCCATTCCTCTGCGCAAAAATGTCCGTCAGGACGATTTCAAAATGCTGGTAACGCTTGGATTATTTTTCTTGGGACTGACTACTTTACGCTTTATTTCAGGCTTTTTCCAGACTTATCTGACCAATTATTTTTCGCATTATGCAATGAATGATTTGCGGCATGACATTTTTGGCCATGTGGAAAAAATGCCTGTTAAGTTCTTTGACCAAAATCCGATCGGCAGATTAGTCACCCGCGTCACCAACGATGTTTTTGCCATCAACGATATGATTTCACAAGGCGTGATTACTTTAATTCAAGATTTCTTCATGATAGTCGCCATTGTTGTTCTGATGTTGGTTCTTGATTGGAAGCTGGCTTTGATCAGTTTTACCATTCTGCCTTTTGTGATTTGGATGATTTATATCTTTAAATCAAAGACCAGATTGATTTACAGAGAAGTCCGCAAACAATTGGCAGCCTTAAATTCCGCGCTGGCTGAACATATTGCCGGAGTGAGAATCATTCAGATGTTCAACCAGTATTTTCGCAAGAGAGAAGAATTCAAGCAAATCAACGACGGTTATTATAAAGCGTCCGTCCGGCAAATGAAAACTTTTGCCTTTTTCCGTCCCATTATTAATGTCTCTTCTCAAATTGCGGTTGCGCTCATTATTTGGTACGGCGGCGGTGAAATTTTACACGATAAATTGACCATCGGTCTGCTGATGGCGTTTACTTCTTACATTCAAAAACTGTATGAACCGATCAATGATTTTGCCGATAAATTCAATATCCTGCAAGGTGCGTTAGCCGGAGCGGAACGGATTTTTGACCTGATTGACAATCCCGAAGAAGATTATCGCCCGCATTTGAAGCAAAACATCAAGCTTCAAGGCGAAATTGAATTTGATAATGTTTGGCTGGCATACAATCCCGATGAATGGGTGCTCAAAGATATTTCTTTCCATATCAAACCGGGAGAGAAAGTGGCGCTGGTCGGCCATACCGGAGCGGGTAAAACTTCAATCGTGAACTTGATTTTGGGAATGTATCCTTTCCAAAAAGGACGAATTTTACTGGACGGAAAAGCCCTGCACCAATATTCGGTTGAAGATATCAGAAACAATATAGGCATCGTGCAGCAGGATGTGTTCCTCTTTTCCGGAACGCTGAGAGAAAATATCGCTCTCAATAATGACAAACTTACACAAGAAGAATTGGAACAGGTTTGCCGTTATGTCAATGCCGATAGCTTCATCCAAAAACTTCCTCAGAAATATGACGAACCTGTAATGGAACGCGGAGCCACTCTTTCCACGGGACAGCGTCAATTAATTGCCTTTGCTCGCGTTTTGGCATACAATCCTTCCATTTTTATTTTGGATGAAGCCACCAGCAATATTGATACGGAAACCGAAATCCTCATTCAAGACGCGCTGCAAAAAGTGATGCAAAATCGCACCAGTATTATTATTGCTCACCGTCTTTCCACCATTCAACATGTGGACCGCATAATCGTGATGCACAAAGGCGAAATTGTGGAAGAAGGAACTCACTTCGAATTGCTGGATAAACACGGACTTTATTACGACCTATACAGATTGCAGTATACTTGAGCATTTTCGCTAAAAACCTCTTTCGGATAAGATATTAACTATCCGGAAAATCGTCATCTTGCTTTTTCTGAAACAAACAATTGACAAATTATCTCCAATCAGGAAAACTGAAATATCATAAACACGGAGTAAATAATGATCTCTCTCCCTATTTTCATTATTTCTTTATTTGTGGTTGCAATTCTGGCATGGATAATAGCCACTCTTGTGAGCAAACAAAAACAAGCAAAATTATCTTCAGAATTAAATGCCGCTAAAAATCAGGCAGATGAACTCAAAAACCAAATTCAGCAACTTAATAACGATTTCAAAGCTGCCGTTCAGGAAAATGTATCTCTGAAGCAGCAAAATGCCTCATTGGAAACCCGATTGCAAGAACAAGGCAAAAATTTAAAAGAGCAAATCGACAATCTGAATGCTGCCAAAGAACAGATGAAGCTGGAATTTGAAAATCTCGCGCATAAAATTTTAGAAGAAAAAGAAACTAAGTTTGACGAACACACAAAAGAGCAAATGAATAACCTGCTTTCACCCTTGAAGACCCAATTGGAAGATTTCAAGAAAAAAGTGGTAGAAGTCTATATAAACGAAGGCAAGGAACGCTTTAGCCTGCAGAACGAAATAAAAAATCTGCATGCAGCATACGAAACTTTGAGCGAGGAAGCGAATAACTTAGTTCACGCACTTAAAGCGGATACAAAAATGCAGGGTGATTGGGGCGAAATTAATCTCAGGCGCATTCTGGATTACATCGGTCTGCAGGAAGGTATAAATTATTTCGTCCAACCCAATTACAAAAATGAAGAAGGCGAAAACCTCCGCCCGGACATAGTGGTCAATCTGCCTAACGGCAAACAAATCATTGTGGACTCCAAAGTCTCCCTCACCGCTTATGAAAGATATGTCAACGCCGAAACGGACAATGAAAAACAAAGCAATCTTGATGAGCACATAAAAAGCATTCGCAAACATGTAATTGAGCTCTCCGAAAAGAAATATGAAGATTTACCGGGTATTAATACTTTGGATTTTGTCCTGATGTTCATCCCGATTGAAGCAGCATACTTTGCAGCGGTTGAAGCGGATAATGAACTTTATAAATTTGCTTCAGAAAAGAAAGTTTTGCCTGTCTGCCCCTCTACTTTATTGATTACGATGCAGCTGGTGGTTAACCTTTGGCAGTGGGACAAACAAAACCGCTACGCTCAAGAAATTTCCGCTCAAGGTGCCAAATTACTGGATAAATTTTTAAGCTTTATAAACAGTCTGGATGATGTAAAATATCATTTAGGTAAAAGCACGGACGCTTTAGAGCAGGCTCAAAAAAAGCTGTATCAGGGTAAGGGTAACCTAATCACCCACGCTGAAAAATTATCCAAATTAGGCGTTAAAATGAGCGCCCAAGCCAAAAATAAATTGAACGAATATCTCAATTCGCGGGGACAGGAACCCTTACCAGACTCTGATTCGGAAGAAGAAATTATTGATGATAATCCGGAGCAATCAGAACCGGATTAAATGACCCCTTCCTCCAAATAAAGTCTTCAATAAAAAATATTTTCCCTGAATTTTGTCTAATCTTTTTAACTTTTTTTACCATTTTGCATTTTATCCACGAAACTTACAAAGGATGAATACTTTTAAGGGATACTCTTCACTTTTTCCCTATTTTCTATCAACCTATAGCAGGACTTGACAGATAAAATATTTTTTCAAAGTAGTCTATTGGTTGAAAAAAAATACAAAAGAAAAGTTGACAATAAATCTAGGTATATAAAATATGATTATTGTCAGTTGAACCCTGTTTTTCTATCGAACTAATGGGAGGCTATATGAAAAGCACAGGGGCGAAATTAGGCTGTTTGACTATATCCTTTATGAACTTATCTTGCATTAAGATAAGAGCTCAGAGATCGTTTATCGTTATACACAATCCATCTAACTTCACTATCCTACCAGTTACTTCTTTGTTTATCATGAATGGGATATAGATACAGTATAATCATGCGACAAATTTGAATAAACAGAAATTTCAGAATAGAGGGAAACAATATGGCACGAATTTCACTAGCATTCATTATTTTATTGCTTTTTATATCGTGTATTTTTGCAAATAGTTTACCGTTAGAAGATGCTGAGAAGCAAGCCAAAGAACGTCAATTGGATCAGGTAGCAGAGAAGTTCAAAGCAGAGACTGGTTTTAGAGGTGAAATTAAATTCAACGAACAAACAATGGAAATTGGGTATTTAGAAGGTAAATTTACCGATATACCATTCTCGGCTAATGCAGATACTACATCATTTAGGCAGGCGTGTAACAGAATCCTGGATAAAATATTACCTTATTCAAGAGCTATACGCAGCCAATTATCAATGAACAGGATAACTGGAACAGGGGAATATAGAAGTACTGAATATTATCAGATGGTAAATGGATACCAGGTGGAAGGAAGCGGATTTATTGCTATTACTTATGATGCCGGAAAGTACAGATTCAATATTGGAGATAATTCTGTAGAATTACCCGATGGAAATGTTACTCCGGTTCTTACCTATGAAGATGCCGTTAGAATCTATGATGATAATGTTCAAGATGATGAAGCAATAAAAAAATTACGTAATAGTAGACCATTTTTGGGTTTGCTATTTTGCAACATATATAATGATTGGGAAGGAGACACAAGATCAGAATATCGTCTATGTTGGACTGGCGGTTATACAAGAACTATATATATCGATGCACAAACAGGACAAGTTTACAAAATAGTTGATAAGTCTAAGGATTAATAGAGGCAAACCATAATATCGGGAATATTTACATTATATAATCATAAACTCATAAATGATAAAATAAAATATATAGACAGGAAGGTAAGATAAAACAAAAATAATGAAAGAAGGTAACATGGTTCCCCAAGTATTTGTATTCATTATTATTCTGTTAGGTATATCGTATGGTTTTGCAGATAGTTTACCGATAGAAGAAGCTGAAAGTGTCAAGTCCTGCTATAGGTTGACCGTTTTTGGGGTGAAATTTCCGCAGGTTTTCATTTTATCCACGAAACTTACAAAGGATGAATACTTTTAAGGGTTACTCTTCACTTTTTCCCTATTTTCGATCAACCTATAGCAGGACTTGACACGGGTCATTTTTTCACACATCCTACCTTATTTTTTTATCTTGACTATCTTTTTTGTGAGTAGTCTTTTATTTTCATCCATATATTGACAAAAATATACTCCATTAGTAGTTTTTTTTCCCTCATAAGAGAGTCCTGCCCAAAAAGTTTTCCCATTCTTATTCAAATATAATTCATTAATTAATTGACCCTTAATATTATATATTACAATTTTGTCAGATAAGTTATTTATTGTTGATGCGAAGGTTATATTATCAGAAAAGGGATTCGGATAACATTCAAGTGTCGTGTTTTCAACAATGGTTGTTTCATCCTCGTTTGAAACATAATGCTCTGTTATGAACTTAACATAATTCTGTAGCCCTGTCGAAATGTCATTATCAGAATAGCATACAAACTCTTTGTATCCATCATTATTTGAATCGTTTAAGTAATATAGAACACTGAGACGATCATTTTGAGATTCATTGTTATAGTAATAATCTGGTGTAAAATCAGGGTAAATGTTTGCTTGTGTATATATTCTGAATTGCCTTGTGTAAGTGCTATCAGGGCAATAAGCCATGCCAAATATATCTGAATATATATTGCTGTCGGTATCACAATAACTCGAAAATCCAACAGGATTTGTCTCAGATAAAAAAAACTGATTTAAAGTCATTTGGGACAACACTGAACAACCATAATACAAATAAACTGAATTGGAAAAATAAAATGGCGTCAATATAAGGTCATTGTAATCATCTCCGTTTAAGTCACCGTTAGCCACTATTCTACTAAATTGAATATCTTGATTATTCCCCAACACTGTATTATATGTAAGAATAGGGGTTACTTGATTCCCAATTTGATACACTGATAAGTTTATATTATAATTAATAAATAATGAGTCGTAATCCGTTATTCTATAACAAATTAACTCGTCACAACCGTCATTATTTAAATCTCCGGTTGCTAAACTGAATCCCAAGTATTCCCGTTCTGAATCTCCCTGAATATGAAAATCACATTGTGTATCAAAATCGGGACCACCGTAAAAACAATAAATGTGTCCATAATAATACATTTGAGGACCTCGGGCATATATCAACAGATCATCATATCCATCACCATTGACATCGCAATTAGTAATAATATCAGAGCCAAAATTTAAACTTAATATCATACCAGAAGTATATACAGAACCTTCTAATAAAACATCAGGAGTAATTGATAATGTGTTACCTCCCCAAAAAATAGCCACAGCACCTGAGTCATCCCAATTATATCCAGAAACACTTATTACCACATCATCAAAGCCGTCTGAATTTAAATCGCCATTATATGAAATTGAATTCCCAAATCCACTAAAATTAGGATTAGTTGTGGTCAAAATCTGAGCAGGGACAGAGTTACTATCTGGTATTGAGTGATATATATATATCTCATTATTGTCATTTATGATTGGATTATAATAACTAACAATAACATCTGGTGAGCCATCTCCATTTATATCTCCTCCTCCCTTAATGTTTCGAGCTAAGTAACTACCCAAGGGTATATTTAGTTTGCTTATCATTTCAAGTGATGTCTGGCAATGAATAAAAAAAGATAGGGACAACAAGATCACAATCCAGATTAAATGATGAAAGCTATTGGTTGTAAAAAGCAGGTGTTTCATAAATCCTCCTATTGACTTAGTTGAATGATTTAAATCATGATACATTAGTGTCAAGTCCTGATATAGGTTGACCATTTTGGGGGTAAAATTTTTCGCAGGAAAGTCAGGTATTTCCTGCGCCATATTATAAACATAATCAGGGGTTTTATAGCCCAAGCTTGCGTGCAGTTTCCAAATTCGGCATCAAACTGCCCAAACCAAACTCCTGTTTCAGCAATGATAACTCTCGACGTAACCTTACTAACTCATTCTCTTCTTTGTAGCTCATTACCAATACCTTCTGACCTTTATTTTTTCTTAATCCGTATATCTCTAACCATTTGTAGACTGAAACCGGAGTACTAATGCCATAATATCGACATGCTTGCGCTACATTCATAACGCCTGATTCGATATCTTCCACTACCATCCGCTTAAATTCTTCACTATAACGAATTTGAGGTCGTGACTTCTTATTCATACCTTATCCTTTTTTCTCTATTTTTAGTCAACCAATTTCAGGACGGGTCACTCTTAAGACCAACAGTAGATCATTAGTATATCAAATGTATACCAAAAGTATATCAAATATATGTAAATCAACATTTGATATATATCAGATATACATTTGATCTGCTTTTGAACTATATTTGGACTTAAGAAAGAAAAAACGAAGAATTAGAGTCGAAATGGTGAGAAAAGATATGCTAAAGCTCTATAGGTGAAGGTTTAGCGGATTTCTACTTTTTCGGCGTTTGAGCCGTAAATTGATTTAAATCGTGTGTCGTCTATGTCTTCAGGTTTGCCTTGATAAACTATTTCTCCGTCTCTTAAAGCGAGAACATTGGTGCCGTATTTGCGCGCTAAGGAAAGAAAATGTAAGGAGCAAATGACTGTTATTCCGTCTTTTTGATTTAACTCGCCCAGATATTGCATAATGCTGTCTGCCGTGGCAGGGTCCAAACTTGCCACCGGTTCGTCCGCTAAAATGAGTTTCGGTTCCTGCATCAGAGCTCGGGCAATGGCTACTCTTTGCTGCTGGCCTCCGGAGAGCCTTTTCACTTTACGATGGGCATAGTTCTTCAATCCGACCCGTTGCAGGCATTGCAAAGCCATTTCCTTTTCTTCACGAGTAAATTCTGAAATTGCTTTATGATAACCTAATCTGCCGGTCAGGACATTGGTCAGAGCTGTTAAGTTTTTTACCAAATTAAATTGTTGAAAAATCATTCCGATTTGAGTGCGGATTTGTCTGAGGTTTTTCCCTTTTGCTTGCCGAACATCAATGCCGTTAAAAGTGACAGAACCTTCGGTGGGTTCGATCAAACGGTTGATACAACGTAAAAGAGTCGATTTTCCCGAGCCTGAAAGCCCTAAAAGAATAAGGAATTCACCTTGTTCAACCTGAAAAGAAATATTGCGCAAAGCCCAAGTTTTGCCGTCGTAGGTTTTACTCAATTGATCGATTGACAGAAGCATTAGCGAAAAAATTTATTTCAGAAAATCGGCGGGACTTTTTCCCAAAGTTTTCAGCGTTTCGCGAACGATGTTGTAGTCTGCATCCGTGGCTTTATTCAAACCGTCAATGTCGTATAGTTCTTTCATTACTTTTTTTCCTTCGGGGGTAGCGACATAATCGAGCAGAGCATTAACGATTTTATCCTGCATTTCCTGAGGGAAATCTTTCCTCATGGTAACAGTGTCATTGGGAATCCAATCCGTGAAGCCGATAATAGAAACTTTTTTCAGGACATCGGGATAGGTGTCAATCAGCTTAATTCGCGCATCTTGCGGGACACCATTTTGGTCAGGAGGCGACCAATACGTGCATCCTACATCTGCTCTTTTGCCATAAACCGCTAAAACCGCTTGCGGATGACCGCCGGCAAAAAAATATTCCTTAGGTTTAATGCCTTTGCTGTCCAGAAGTGCTTTGGGATAAATGAAGCCGGAAGTGGAGGCTGCATCGGTAAAAGCGACAACTTTCCCTTGGATGTCTTCCAGCTTTTTTACTTTGCCGTCAGCGCGAGCAATGAATTGACCTCTGTATTTACTCAAACCGTTTCGCACGGTGCTCAGACGAACGACCGCTCCGTATTTATCATGCGCCAAGATATAGGCATAAGTTGCCAGCCATGCGATGTCCGCTTCATTTGTTCCCATGGCTTCTATCACTGCAGCGTAACTTGTCGGTACTGCAACTTTGAAATAATAGCCCGTTACCTTATGCAGATGATTAGCAATTGCTTCTCCGCTGGAAACGACTTTATTGGCTTCCAGAGAAGGGACAAAATACATTTTAATCGGATTTTTTTTACTGCCGAGAGGTGCTTTTGAACTGCAGCCGATTAAGAGCAGACCAATGCAGATAAATACAACCGGAATTGTTTTTTTCATTGTAAACCTCGCTAAATCCATTCCCAGTCTTCAAATAAAGGATCTATGATAAGAAGATCTCTTTGCCAATATTCTTTAATATCGGAAGGGCTGTATCCGTCAAGTGTTATGCTGTCATGATTAAAAATATTTTCCGGTAAAGCCACAATTTCATCAGGAGCAGGCTTAACTTGTTTTTTAATATCGTTAAAAGTCAATAAGCCGCTAACAGTGACGGTTTTTCCCATGTAATTATTAATGACTGGAATAACTCTGGCAGGACAGCATTCCGCTTTGGAAGTAATTTCTTCGGCTATGTCTTTAATATAGTTTGCAGCGGAAATTCCCGTTACCAGACATAACGGATTTCCATTTTTACGCACTTCTTTTATGAAAGCGCGCTTCTTTCCTTTCCAATTGTCAAGCATAACTCTCACCATGCCTATGCCGTTTTCCAATTGCGGAAAATCGTCGTAATAATCGTTGTCCGGAATTTGTTTTCCGGCTAAAATAAAAAATTCGTCGGCGCAATAAATTTTATCAGTAGCGTGCTCTTTTCGGTAAAAATCAACCAAATCAAGCACTTCTTTTGCTTCCGGTGAAGAGAAGGTTCGCAATTTCGGCAAATTTTGACGATAGCGCGTGAGCCCGACAGGAACAACACCGATGGAAGCAATATTCAAACGCGGATTTAACAAGTCTTCCAAACTGCGCTTGAATTCCTGCTTGTCATTCCAGTCCGGAACCAAGACAATTTGGCAGTGGAGTTGGATATCGGCGTCCGATAATTTTTGCAGTTTTTCCTTAATGTCAAACGGAGAAGAGTAACCCATCATTTTTGCACGCAGAGACGGATTTGTAGTATGCACGGAAATATAAAGAGGAGAGAGCCTTTGCTCAATAATGCGGTCATAATCACTTTCTTTGAGATTGGTCAGCGAGATGTAATTTCCGAAAACGAAAGAATAGAGATAATCGTCATCTTTAAGATAAAGAGCGCTGCGTAAAGCAGGGGGCATCTGATCAATGAAACAAAATACGCAATGATTGCGGCAGGTGGCAAATTTATACGGTTCCGGTTCAATTCCCAAGTGAGTGTTATCGCCACGAGTGATTTCCACGCGTTTTCTTTTGCCGGAACTTGTTTCCGCTTCGCATTCCAAAACTCCGCAAGCGGAATAAAATTGCAAATCTATGAAATCCCTGATATTGTGTCCGTTTATGGATAATAATTTATCACCCGCTTTCAGACCGCTTTTAGCAGCCAAACTGCGAGGTATAATTTCCTGTATAATCAGCGGCATTATTCTTAAAATTCAGTCAGAGAAGGAAGAGAATTTCATCTTTTGCCGTGAGGATATAATTTAGCTTGAGATCCGATTTCGCAAAAAAAACAAAAATTATTTTCTCCTTTTCCCCGCAATTCAAGACGCCAAAATTCATATCTTCATCCCCCTTTTTCTCATCTGCGTATAGGACAAATCCCCTCTTTGTTCATTTAGCACATAATTGATATTTGCCAAAGATGTCAACTACAAATTTGCCAAATCCTCGTCCGAAAAATCGGCAAATTGTGCAATCTCATTTAATTATTGAGATTATGGATTGTTCTTTGCTTATTAAATTACTCAGGCAAAGAAGGTGATATTGTTAAACGGTAAAAATTCTCCTTGCCTGAAAAAGTAAGAAGAATAAATTAGTTTAAATGATTTGGAAAATAAAACAAAAGAAATATAAAGGGAGGAAGCATGGCAAGCAAGTGCAGTGCCGAATATTACGCTAACTTAAAGGAGATGTCTCCAATCCGAGCCATTGCGGAAACACTAATCAACAATGACAAAGTCAGAAAAGTTACTTTGGCTGAAGTCTACGAGCTGGCGAAAGAACAACCGGGAGTTTCAGTTACGGATATGCCAATGTATCCGGAGTTTGTGAAAAAACACGGTTTACCCAAAGGAGCAAAAATCATTAACGATTGTCACGGAAAAATTGTAGGTCGCACGGCTAAAGCGCGTCGTTTTTACAATCGTTTATCCGAATCGGATAAGGCAAAAGTGGAAGGCGATTTCAGGGAGGCAGCTTTTCAAATGCAACATTATCCTTTAATTAAAGGAGAAGCAGTAATCGGACTTGACCCCGATTTAATGATTAAAGCCGTTTTTGTAACCACAGAAAGCAATGCTGCCAATATGTTTAACTGGCTGCTTAATTTCGCTCCTTATGAACAAATAGCGGAGCAGTATGCGAAAAGTGCTCCTCTTCCGATTTTGGATATAATCCTTGTAGCTTTTAACGAATGGAATTGCGATGATCCTTTTTACAATAATGTAGGTGCTCCGCAACTGGCATTAGTGGACGAACAACACAATGTCAATATTTGTTTGGGAATGCGCTATTTTGGCGAATGCAAGAAAAATACTTTGACTTTGGCTTGGACTGCAGGAATGAAATTGGGAATGGCGGCTTGTCATGCGGGAATAAAAGAAATTGATTTCACCACCTGTGAAGATCCCAAATGGCACAGTTTGGGCAAACGTTCAATTGCGTTTTACGGTCTTTCCGGAACGGGAAAATCTTCCCATACGAATAATGCCGATAACGGAGGAACTTTACCTAAGGGCTTTACCAAAGCCGTTTTACATGATGACGCTTTCCAGATAGATTTGAAAGAGAAAGTCTGCCGCGTGTGGGAACCTACTTTATTCGATAAAACGGACAGCCGTAATGTTGACCATCCGGATTGGAAATATTGTCTCAGTCTGATGAATCATTTACAGCTCAATATAAACAACAAGAATTGGCCTGTCGGTCTTGATGTTCGCAACTCTAACGGCAGAGCTTTATTAGACCGTGATTTGTTGGGCAAACATGTTAACCGTTGCAGCTTTCCCAAAGCTTTAGTTTGGCTGATGAAAGATTCAGTTTTACCGCCGGTAATTAAAGTCACAGATAAATACTTGGCTGTTGCTTTGGGCGCAGCATTAATGACGCAAAGAAATAGAGCGGAAAATGTTACTGAAGACGAGCTGAAAAAGCTTGTATTTGAACCTTTCGCCAATCCCTTCAGAGTTTATGAATTGTATAAAGATGTGGAAGCATTCCTAGCGGTTATCGAAACCGGTGCGGAGATTTACAGTTTTAATTCCAAGGGCTATTGGAAAGAATCTGATGAAATTTTGGAAAAAATCCCGCTCCAGACCTCTTTGACTTTGCAGACTGCTATTCTTACAGATCAATTGGAATGGGAAGATTGGAAAGATGTCCCCGGTGCAAAAATTCCTACCCAAGCTTCAGTTAATAAATTAATCCCCGATTATTACGAAAAATATAATCCTTATACTCGAGGCAGTGAAGAAGAATATTTCAACACTTTAAAAGATCGTTTCCGGCAAAGAATGGATTTCTTAAAAAGTTCCGACTTGAAAGAAAAACCCGAATTGCTGTCTTCTTTAATTGCCTCTTTGCAAGAGGTAATAGATAAATGAAGAATAAAATTAACTATATAAGCATGATTACTAAGCGACTTTTCCTCATTGCAGGCTTGCTTTTGATACTTTTTGCCTGCGAGGAGAATACAAAGCCCAAATATAATGTAGCTAAACCTTCTTTTAATCCCGGTGCAGGTGTTTATTCGTCACCTCAAACCATTCAAATTAATTGTGCCACAGCCGGTGCAACAATCAGATACACTTTGGACGGAACAGACCCCAATTCCAAATCTGCGATTTATTCAGTTCCTTTGACGATCAGTTCAAATACTGAAATTCGGGCGAGAGGTTACAAAAGTAAGCTTAATCCGAGTGAAATTGCTTCAGGTCTGTTCACTTTCAATGTAGCGCGACTTTTTATTTATCCGAACGGAGGGACTTTTGTTGCACCACACAAAGTAGGAATTATTGCAACTTCGCCAAATACCGCTATTCATTACACGACGGACGGTTCTGACCCTACCGAAAGTTCACCCGCTTATCGGGATTCACTACTGCTTCAGGAAAATACTTTATTGAAAGTAAGAGGATATATTGCCGGCTGGACTCCCAGTGAAATTGACAGCGCCTATTTTCAGTTTAAGGTTAGTCCGCCTACCGTAAATTATAATCCCGGCATTTATTACAATCCTATCACTCTGGCAATGAGCACACCCACTCCCGATGCTTTGATTTATTACACGACAGACGGCTCTGAACCTACGGAAGATTCCAATCTCTATACCGATCCTCTGGAATTAAATTCAAGCACAACTTTCAAAATTAAAGCCTTCAGGCAGAACTGGACTCCAAGCACTACCGTTAGTGCCAATTACAGTTTGAAAGTATCGTCGGTCAATTTTTCTCCCGGTCCCGGAACTTACAATGAGGCACAATCAATAAAACTTACCACTAATACACCTGCCGCTAAAATTTATTATACTTTAAACGGTCAGGAACCAACGCAGGACTCTAATCTTTATACCGCTCCCATTTCTTTATCGACAAATACAACTCTTAAAGCAAAAGCATATAAGAGCGGCTGGATAGAAAGTAATATTTCAACAGGTGCTTATTATTTTAAAGTTGCTACTCCTGTTTTTGAGCCTCCCAGCGGAAGTTACGGAGAACCGCAAAAGGTATCAATTTCATGTGCCACACCTGAAGCTGTCATCAGATATACAACAAACAATACCGATCCGACAGCCGCTTCTTCTATTTATACGACACCCTTGAATATTACCTGTTCTACGACAGTTAAAGCAAAGGCTTTTAGATTAGGATGGACGGATAGCCAGATTGCTACAGCTTATTATCAGATTACCAATACTGTTGCTGCTCCTACTTTTAGTCCTAATCCGTCAGTGATTTATCCGGGACCGATAGAAGTAAAAATGGCATGTGATACCCCCGGAGCTTCAATTTATTATACTTTAGACGGCTCTGATCCTACTCAGGATGCAAATCTGTATTCCGCTCCGGTTCTGCTTACGGAATATACCGTGGTCAAAGCCAAAGCTTATAAACCGGGATGGAATCCCAGTCCTATAGTATCAGCAACCTATCAAATTACTAATACTGTGGAAACTCCCACTTTTGAGCCCGATCCAAGTATGGCATATAACGGGCCTACGGCAATCACTATTGAATGCGCTACACCAAATGCCACTATTTATTACACGACAGACGGAACTGATCCAACTGAAAAATCCTCTCTTTACAGCGGTCCGTTCACGCTAGTGTCTTCCGCTACCGTAAAAGCAAGAGCCTATAAATTAGGTTGGACGCCAAGCAACATAGCTTCCGCTTTTTACCAAATATCGTCAGAGGATTATCAAATTGTCGCTTGGGGCTTAAATAACGATAGCGGACAATGCAATGTCCCAATAGGGACCGGTTTTATTCAAATAGATTGCGGAAAAGCACATACTGTTGCCTTACGCGCAAACGGTTCTTTGGCAGCATGGGGAAATAATGAGCACCAACAATGCAATTTCCCTACGGGAGAAACTTTCGTTGCCGTTTCTGCAGGTGATTATCACACTATTGCTTTAACTGCGGATAATCATATTGTGGCATGGGGTGACAACTCTGAAGGTCAATGCAATGTTCCCGATCTTCCTGGTGTAACATATCAAGCTATTTCCGCGGGAGGAATGCACAGTTTGGCATTAACTTCGGATAATCAATTGGTAGCTTGGGGAAATAACAACGACGGCCAATGTAATGTCCCTTCCGGTAATAATTTCATCAAAATCTCAGCCGGACAAAACTTCAATATGGCTCTTCGTTCTACCGGCGGAATTGTGGTTTGGGGCAATAATGACAGCGGCCAACTCAATGCACCCACTACAACAATATTTACCGATATTGCTGCAGGCTCTCAGCATTGTCTGGCAAAGAAAAACGACGGCACATTACTGGCTTGGGGCAATAACGGTAACGGACAAGCCAATGTCCCGGCCGGAAATAATTTCCAAACAATCGTTGCCGGTTACAGGCATAATTTAGCATTAAGACTTGACGGCACAATTATTACTTGGGGCTTTAACGGAGAAGGCTTAAGCGAAGTTCCTACAGGTTATACATACATCGACGTTTCAGCCGGAGAAGATTTCAGCGTTGCATTAAAAGCTCCTGCACGCATTAGGAAAAACAGCTCTCCCCAATCACAACAACCAAAGAACAAACACAAATAATTCAATATTGATAATAATAAAACAGGCTGTCCAATTAAAAGACAGCCTGTTTTTTTGTAAGGATAATCCATTATTTTCGATCACTGGAAGTAGAATTTTGTGACGGTTCATCCTTTCCCAAGAGGAAGAGCCTCATCAATCACTGCTTTGATAATATAGAACTGTTTTTTGTCCGCAACTTGATCATCCCAACTTACATTAGGGTAAACAACTGATTGAACCAAATTAGCAGGTACCGGAATAAAATTGTCAGAACTGCGATAGATATTGAAAGGATTACCAATATTGGGATATGTTCAATACAATTGGATGTGGTTTTCAATAGTCAGGTGCTTACGAATCTGTAAATCAATTACCGTCGGTAAAGATACTGTAGAAAAAAAATACGGATTCATCGCTGGATTGCTACTGCTGATATTATGCTAAGAGACATGTAAAAATCAGGGAAAATTTAAAGCAAAGGTGAAAATAAACGGCAGACAGATTCGAGGGTTTTTTGGCTGAAGGGTCGTTTGCTGAAATCTTCCAAAACAATTTGAGCGCTGTTGACAAGGTCATCTTGAAATTGGACTTCGGCAAGAGCAGCCATTGCTTTATCATAGAGCATGGCGTTTAGCTCAAAATTATGATTAAAACTGCGCATATCCATATTGGCAGTTCCGATGGAAACAATTTTTTCATCCACGATGAGAACCTTGGCATGAATAAAACCGCGCTTGTATTCATAAATTTCGACTCCCGCCCGTAAAAGTTCGGTATAATAAGAACGCGAGCCCCAAAAGACGATTTTGTGGTCGGGTTTTGAAGGCAGGATAAGTTTGACTTCCACTCCGCTCAAGGCTGCAGTTTTTAATGCCATCAATAGACTTTCATTCAACACGAGATATGGACTGGTAATATGAACGCTTTTTTGCGCGTTAGTAATAGCGGCAAAGTAAACTTGCATAATGCTTTCCCAATCGGAATCAGGACCGCTGCTGACGATTTGCACTGGTATTCCACACTCGGGAACAACAGTTTCTTTTGTAAATTGCGGGACAGCTTTCGTCAAATATTGGCGCAGTAAATTTTGTTTGGAAACGAAGAACCAATCAGTGAGAAAGATTGCCTGTAAAGAGAGAACGCATTTGCCTTGCAGGAAAAGAAGGCTGTCTCGCCAATAACCGAAATATTTGTTTCTGCTCAAATATTTATTTCCGATGTTTAATCCGCCCAAAAAAGCGTATTGATTATCAACGATAACCAGTTTACGGTGATTGCGATAATTCAATCCGCTGCCGAGAACGGGAAAAGTTGAAGGCAAAAACGGATAGAGTTCCACTCCTTCTTTCTTTAAACTGTTTTTGTATTTGCGAGGTAATTTCCAGCAGCCGACGGCATCATAAATCAAGCGTATTTTTACCCCTTCCCGCGCTTTCTCAATCAAAGCCTCTTTAAATTCATTGCCCGCTTCATCCGCAGCTAAAGAAAAATACTCAATATGAATGTGCTCTTTTGCGGTTTTAATCTCCTTCAGCATCAGATTAAAGGCATATTGAGTATCGGGAATGATTAAGACATCGTTGTCGGTTGTCAGTAAAGCTTTGTTGTTATTTTCCAATAAATTAATCAGCTTTCCTGTGAGGCTGTCGGATGCTTTTAATTCATGTCCCTGCGGCAAATTATCTTGCAATATATGCTCTTGCAAATGGATAATATCTTCACTACCTTTTTGGGAAAAGATTCTGCTCTTTCGCCAATTCCGTCCGAAAAATAGATAAAAAATAAATCCGATGATGGGAAGATAAACTAATATGAGAATCCAAGCCAATGTGCGGACGGGCGAACCGTTTTCCATAACCAATACTATGATAATTAAAAAGATGGTTAAAGAAAAGACTATATTGAGGACCCGCATTGTCATTTGAGAATAACCGTGCAGAAGTCTGCCTTCACTAATGAGTTGCACTAAGGCAAAAAGGACTGCAAGCGACAGCAAAAAAATAAGCAACAAAGTTACTGCATCCCAAAACTTATGCGATATCAACAGGTTACTCCTTCTTTTCCGGATCGCGCAATTTACTGCGAGAGATCAATAATAGCGCGAATAACTCTTTGAAACAGAATACTAATATTCTTTATTTTTGTCAAATAAAGTCTGTTGAATAAGAGTGGATGCTAAAGCTTTCCTGTTTTTTTCCACGATAGTTTTGCGTTGTGCGGCTTTGGGATGCTCAATTCCCCGACCGAATTTATTGACACCGCAAACTTCTATGGTCAGGCAAGATGTTCCCCATGTGTGATAAAAGTAATTACGCGCATTGCCGACTTGAGAAGAATTTCCGCTAAAAACGGAATAAGTTCCTGGTTCATAATCTTTGGGAACATTTTCCGCATAAAGCTGAGCCAGTTTTCGCATAGAGGCAAAATCCGCTTTGTCCGCTTTATTTTGGGGGTCAAACCAAGGCAAATAAACTGTTTCATTGAAGCGTCCGGAAACCGAACTGTGATAGAAAAAGGCATATTGAAAGCGCACTTTTTCGGCAAGATCAATCAACGCTTGGACTTCATGTTCGGAAGCGGGATATGGTCCTTTGTAATACTGTTCAGAGGGAACTACGGATACATCCGATTCCCAAAATACGGGATAATTACGATTAAGGTCAACACCGTCCGTTTTAAGGTCCAATTTACCGTTGTTGTTTGAGTCAGTATTATTTTTCCGTTTCCATTCATAAAGTCCTGAAGTAACAATCTCCAAAGCGTCAGGATTAAGAGTCGGCACTATCCAAAAAGTATAACGCTCCAAAAGATCGGAAGCATTAGCGCTTGGTTTTACCAGAAATTGAGCAAAATCCAAAGCAATTTCCACACCCATAACCTCATCCCCGTGATGCTGACCCACAATCAACACGGGAACTGTTCCTTCTTTTTTCCGAATTCGTAAAGCAGAGATGCCATTTCTGGCTTGAACCGTCGTTCCCAGCTTTATTAAAGTAACGGTATCAGGATGTAAAACAGCTAAAGAATCCATTTCCGTCTGTACCTCTTGCCAAGTATGATATACGGACGGCAAAGGGTAAACATTACCGGAAAATCTGCTGCAGGAAATTTCTCCCAAAAGAAGAAACAGAGACAAGAGCAGAAAAATTTTGAACTGAATATTTACAATTTTTATTCTTTGCATACAATCCTGTGTTCAGCTTTTAAGTATAATCCTTTTCAGAGAAAAAGAAGCATCGGAGCAATTCAACATTTAAGAATTTGCACTGCTTCAGTATTCTTACTCTTCAGTAGGATTGAAGGATAAAGGCACAAACACAGCCTTCTTTATTATTTTCTATATACTTCATATTTTTCAATTGACAAAGATGTCAATCTAAAATTTGTGGCAAAAAGGAGAATTTATCCTATGGACTATCGGCGAACCCAACAACCAATATGCGCTAAATCAAAATACAGAAAAGCATTTGCCAATTCAGCAAATGCTTTTTTTGTTTATAGAGGTGAAAATGAGATTGGATGAATTATTGCTGCTCGCTTTGGACGAAGATTTGGGAAACGGCGATATCACAACCGCTTATCTGGACTTAGAACGCACTAATACAACAGCTTTTATAATCGCTAAAGCGGAAGGAGTATTAGCCGGTGTTGATATTGCCATCAGAACTTTCCGGCTGCTGGATAATGATATCAGAGTTACCGTATATCGTAAAGACGGCGATGCAGTTAAACCCAAAGACGAAGTTCTGCGTTTGGAAGGCAATCCTTCTTCCATTTTGAAAGCAGAACGCACTGCGCTTAATTTTCTGCAGCACTTAAGCGGCATCGCTACAAAAACATACAATCTCGCTCAACTTATATCTCCCTATCAGGCAAAAATATTGGATACGCGCAAAACTACTCCCCTATTGCGAAGATTGGAAAAATATGCTGTTCGTGTGGGAGGAGGATTTAATCACCGTGCCGGTTTATATGACATGATTTTAATCAAGGAAAATCATATCAGAGCTGCCGGCAGTATTACTGAAGCGGTTAAGAGAATTAAAGAACACAATACTACTTACAAATTGGAAGTGGAAGTTACCGATTTGGATGAATTGGAAGAAGCCTATACCTGTCAAGTAGACAGGGTAATGCTGGATAATATGGATGTTAAGACTGTCAGTCGTGCGGTGAAAAAATATAAGGGGAAAGTGGAAATGGAAGTTTCCGGTGGAATTAATGAGGCCAATATCATCGATTATGCCGCAACGGGTGTGGACTATATTTCCATGGGCGCTTTGACCCATTCCATCAAGGCTCTGGACCTCAGTTTATTATTTAAGGAGTAAATTATGATAGAAAAGCTGAAAACTTTGGCTCGCATGCAAAAGTTAGACGATGAAATCGGTCGCTGTCGCGAGTTGCAAAAAGTTCTTCCCGAGCAATTGCAAGCTCTCATTCAAGCAGTAGAACAAGCAAAAGAACACCTTCAGGAAACGCAGGCTTTGAAAAACGAGATTCTCAAAAAACAAAAAGAACTGGAAAATGAAATCAAACATAACAACGACCTGAAATTAAAATATGGCAACCAATTGTCCGATATCAAAACAAATAAAGAATATAAGGCTTTAAACAGTGAGATAGCCAACCTATCGCAAAAAAACAGCGAGCTGGAATCTCAACTGCTGGAACTTATGGACACAGAAACGGAAATCAACAAGCAATTGGCAAACTGCCAGAAAGAACTTAAAGCAGCGGAACAACGCAAACAAGATAAAGAAGATGACCTAAAACAGCAAATCAGTCAATTGGACGGCAAAATTGAAGAACTGCGAAATCGGAGGACAGAATTAGCTCGTTCACTTCATTCTGACGCTTTGGTCAAGCAATATTCCAATCTGCTGAAAAACAAGAATAATCGTGCGGTCGTCTATAATGTAAACGGTGCTTGCGGAGGCTGCGGTTTTGTCATCCGCCCCCAAATCCGCATTGAACTTGACTTAAGAAATAAGATATATAATTGCGAAAATTGCGGGCGGATTCTGATGAACAAGTTTGACGATGAAGAACTGCAAGAATTTACTCCTGAAGAAAAAGAAGAAACTGACAGTGCGGAACAAAAATAAGTTTTTACGCGTAACTTCTCCTTTCATGCACAGATTCGCAATTCTAAATAGTATTCATCTTTTTAAATTAAATTATAAACTATAAACCTGTATTTTTTTGTAGCACTCATCCTTTTTTGCTATAATATATAAATAGAGGGAAACCGGATGTCCGCCGGAAGCATTAATACATTTATTAATGTAAAAAGCGTTTTCGGAGGAAAGTCCGGACACCATAGAGCAGGATAGTTCCTAACGGGAACCTGTTGTGAGACAGAGCATGCTCCACAGAAACAAACTACCTCTTTGCCCTCGGGTGAGAGGTAAAGGTGAAAAGGCGGTGTAAGAGACCACCGACAATTTCGGTGACGGAATTGGTCAGGAATGCCTTATCCGGTGCAATGCCAAATAGGAAAGCTTAGCGTTGCTCGCGCAATCATGCTTTCGGGTAGGCAGCTTTAGCCGGTCAGTAATGAAGACTTTGAGGTCTGGCGTGAGCTCCGGCACAGAGGAATGGACATCACTCAACATAATGTTGAGGACAGAATCCGGCTTACAGGTTTCCCTCTATTTTCCTTGTGAATAAAAAAACCGGCTGCTTTGGCAACCGGTTTTTTATTAAGATACTCTGATTTGGCTTTATTTAAGCAGCATCATCTTACGAGTTTCAACTTTTCCGTTCGCATTCAGCTTGTAGAAATATATCCCGTTTGAGACACGCTGATTTTGATTATCGGTTCCGTTCCAGGTCAAAGAAGTTTCGCCGGCTTTAGTCATACCATTATGCAGAGTTTTAACTAACTGACCTTTGGTATTGTAAATGCTCAGATTAGCATTCCCCTTTTTCGATAAAGTAAATCTGATCGTGGTTTCGCTGTTAAAAGGATTGGGATAGTTATTCTTCAGGAAACTAAGAGCGGGAGCCACATGATCTTCATTAGATTCGAAATTAGGGAAAGTAATATTCAGTTCGCAGAACTTTACATAACCGCCGGAATTTTGACCGACAGGTCCTTCAATGTTATAAGCGCCCCAAGAGATGTCATCATAGAACATCAGAGCGAGTTTGCCGACTTTACGATCGTCAGTTGTGGTGACATATTTTACTTTATCGGCAGGATATACCCACATGGGTTTCATATTTGCCAATTGGGGAGTTTCCACTTTGTTTAGAGAAATAGGTTCAGACCAATGCATCCCGTAATCCGGAGAACAGGAAATGAATATTTCCGGAGTGTCACTGAAAGGAGCATATTCTGGATATTCCGTAGGGTATAGATTATACAGACGAGCTCTGTTACAATCTTGCCAAACCGCTGCCATCATGCCTTGGTCGTTTGGTTCGGTTATCTTGACATTGCTGTAATGGAAATACATTGCACCGTTACCGCCATGGACGGTGTCATCCCAATACGGGAAGGGCCAAGTGGAAACCATAAGAGGATAACCGTTATTGATATCATTCGGGTCATCTGGATTTGTATAGAATTCGTCAACTAATCCGTCTCCGTCAGTATCATAAGCATTCCATTGTAGATTGTCAGTCGGAGTTCCGGCCATAGGATAGATTTCACGCACGGAGAATTCGTGCGTATTTACATCATAAACCAAGTCACGAACCGTTTGTTGCGTGGGATGCCAGTAAGTCTTAATCTCGCCGCTTTCCATACCTCGGTAGAGATGAGCATAAATAACAGCCTGATGGATCATACTGTTATCGTTGTCCATTACTGCATTCAAATGAGAAGAATTATAAATTTCCCAGAAAACGGAGTCATCGGGAACTGGATTGCCGTCAGGAACTTGGAAAATTCCCTCACCACTGCCGTAATTATCATGCGGATTCCAACTGTTCCACCGGCTGACGCCAGTGTAGCGTTGCCAAGTGCCTTCCCCGTAATTATCGCAAACAAAAGCATCTAAATCCGGTTCATATAGATCAGTTTCAGTCGGTGTCAATATACTGGCAATATGATAACCTACATAATATATCTTGCCGTCGTTGCCAACCGTGAAAGCCATATTGGGGCGCCGGAAAAGAACAGTATCATGATTCCAAGCATCCATAGTAGGAATAGTCGTATGATTCCAAACCAAAGGAGTTCCCATTTCCAGCATATCGGCATTAAAATCGGCAAAAATAATATAGGGGTTTTCACTGGGATAAGTTGTGTGAGTAACTGCGTTACGAGCTAAAACATATACCCTGCGCATTCCGGCATTTGGAGAGGGGCCAATCTGCACGGTGGGCCAGATAAATCCATTATCAGTTGTGTTATAAGGTTCCGGCATCGTAATAGGATTGTCAATAACGGTAAAAGGAGGATCACTCAGCAGACCGGCAGAACCGGAAAAGAATGCGTCCCACGCCAACTGCACTTCATATTCGTCAGCTGGATCCGGAATAGGTCCGTCCGGTAAATCTGTATGCCATGCATAGATCGGCTTTCCGGAAACAGGATCTACCGAAAGAGAAGGATAACCTTCCCAATTTTGAGCGTTTGTAATTTCACCGATATTTTCAACCGTTCCCGTATCACTTATGTAAGCATAAAATACGCGTCTCTGAGCATTAGCTGTTCGTGTAACATGAAACGTTAAAAAATATCCGCCATAAGTCGGATCAGGTTGAACACAAACCGGTAAATCATTGTAACCGCCAATCATGTAATCATAATAAGACATTATCAACGTCATAGGATTAATACTGAATTGATAAATACAAGTATGCGAACGACTGGGTTGAAGTATTCGGGTCGGTTCATTTGCTATGGGAATAGCATTTTGCCGGGGACCCGGTTTCATGTAATCTTCAGCAAAAACGACACTGATTAATATCGTCAGCGCCAAGATCAGCAATAGATCTTTTTTCATTAGTTACCTCCTAATTTTTTGTTTCTCGTTTATCAGTATTTCATTTTAATTGACAGACGATGAGCACTGTTCAGGAAGTTCTCGCTCAAATAACCCATGTCTGTGTAAGCGTAATCGACGTTAAAAATGGCAAAGCGGGTCGGAATCTGGACTCCGAAACCGATACTCGCACCATTTGTATCATAATTAATTTGATAGCCGCAACGCAGGAAGAGGTTACCGTATTTATATTCGGTTCCCACATTCCAGGTTTCCATTCTATCTATACAATTATCAAGCTGAGCAGATGCTATCCAATATGAATTTTGCTGACGCATCAAATCACAGCTCAAACCCAAAGAAAAATTCATCGGGATTTTGTTATCCAGTTCTTCCCCATCTTCATCTATAAGGCCGTCATCGTCATTATCTAACAAGTCAAAAGGATCTTCATCAAAGCTGTTATCATCATCATTATCCACTTTAAAGCGGACATCAGGCCCGAAATTCCTTAAGGACATCCCGATTTTTAGATTTCTCCAACCGGTATTATACATTGAACCCAAGTCAAAAGAAAAGCTGTTAACATCATAAATATAAAGATTTTCTCTCAGGTATTTACCTGTCAAGCCGAAAGAGAATTTATCCGTAAAAGTAGTAGCATAAGATAAACCGACTGCAATATCACTATTAGTAAAAGTCTCACCGGTTGGACCAAAAAACTCTTCATCCGTTACATCCATTTGGTCCATATGCAAGACAGCTGCAGAAAGTGCCCAAGTAGAAACTCCGTTCGTGTAAGAAGCAGCGGCAAACTCATGATAAATATCTGCAGGCCAATTCGTGTGAGAGAAGAAAACCTGCTTATTAAGAGCAGGAGCCAAGCCTGCAGGATTCCACCACACAGAAGAAATATCATCGGAAACAGCTGTATAGGCTTCACCCATTCCGACCGCTCTGGCATCTATCCCTAGTTTGAGGAACTGCAATGCAGTCGTTCCCGTTTTTCCGAACGGCTTTGCGGACAGAACTGTTAAACTCAGCAGAACTGCAAGAATAATGATTATATTTTTTTTCACAGTTCCTCCCTATTTGATAATGACAAACTTACCGACTTTAATGTCGCCGTTTGCCTTATTTTCTACCGAATACAGATAAACGCCGCTGGTAATAATTTGGTTATGTTTAGATAAGAGGTCCCATTCGTGAATCCCGCTGGCGGCGTAACCTTGCGTGGCTGCTTTACTGATATTGATAATATCGGCTTGATAAGCTCCGTTATGGTCAATCTTATCCACTAAATCTCCGGCTAAAGAATAGATTCGAATCGTGCAGCGTTCGGGAAGATTGATAAACCAAAGTCTTTTGCTCTTATCGCCCTTTTTATCATTTTCCCTTCTGCCGTCAAACTTACTGCTTCCGACGTAGGGATTAGGAATAACCATAATATTATCCATCTTTTTCTTGGCTAAAGGACCGGGGAAAAAGATTTTCATATTAGCATCAGCATCCCGCCCGGTTTCCAAATATTCTACATTATTAGCGGGAATTCCGCGATCAAAAGCAGTTACTGCAACATAATATTCAATTCCCTTAGGGGGATAATAAATGGAAGAATTATAATATCTTCGTGCTAAACGCTCTTTCTTTAAAGCCAATAATTTATCCGGATTAGAGATGGCAACCTGCCCTCCGTGATTATCTAAAGGTATCATTTTATCGTCGTATAAGGAGAGATAAATCTCATTCCTCAACCCGGGATATTTAAACAATAAAGCCTGCTGATCTTTTAATTCCTTTTCCGTATATTCGGGATGATCGTTCTCTATTTGATTGGCTTGATCTTGCAGAGATTGAGTCCAATCCACATCCGGATTGTAAAGAGGCCACCCGTAAAATGTTTCTCCCGGTTTCCAGTTTACAAAAGCATACAAACTGTCATAATGGAAGAACTTGGCTTTTTCCGCATCTGGTGCATTGAAGGCGTTGGGATTGGGCAAGCCTCTATCTACACAAGTATATCCCCCGTAGTCAACAAATAGTTGAGGGAAGTTCTGATTTATTCGAGTATAATCATGCCTGTCAATAATGGTATCAATTTTATCCCATCGGTCCATGAACTCCCAATCTTCCTGAGAACCGCTTCCGGATCTGCCCCAGATAGTGTAACCCTGAAAATCGTGTCGTAATCGGTAGGCTGTGAAGGGATTCACCTTTCCTATCAAATTTACATTTCCGGCAGAAGGCAGAAATTCTTGCGGAAACGCTGAAAAAGGAATCAGGGGATCCTCATGATTGGGATCACTATCCAAACCGGGAATATAACTTGAAGTTGTTGGATCTTGCCAACCGATAACTTCGGTGCCGACTGTTTGCGTGTCATAAGAAAATTCCGAACGGTTATCCCAATATAGATCGATTTGGTTACCGTCATTAGATAATTCCGCATAAAGATTAGGAATAGCAGGTGGTTCCGGAGGATTGTAATGCGGAAAAGTATCCGGTAACACAACCGTAGTCAAAGTTTGTGCGGTTCCATAAATTTTCTTAGCCCAACTGGCTGATTTCTTTAAATCTTCCAAATCATCTCCGGGAAAGACAGCAATGACAATTTTCATTGTGCGGCCTGGCGCAAGATCCCATTTTTTGGCAGGATCTTGATAATCTGCTGTTCCCGGTTGAGCACCGTAGAAAGCAAATAAATATCTGGTATCTGCAGCTGAAGGTTGGATATATTCAGGTTGGTCACCGGAAGGACCGCCTCTCAGAATCTGATATTTTGTAGCCGAACCCGTATCAGGATTTCTACCAGTTAAAAGCCAGTATTTCTCATTTGCTGTTTTTCTTGAACCGGCAGGAAATGCTTGAGGATTATTATCATCCGGTCCGTCACCCACCTTCCAATACCAACAACTGAATCGCAGAACTTCCGGATCTGGTGTGCAAACACGAGAGCCAACCAAGCCGGGAGTTAAACCATTGTCAAAGTTATCATCTCTGGTGTAAGCAAATTCATAACCTGTTCCCATCACATAACCGGATAAATCATCAGATGCTTTTTTCGCTCCGTAACTTTGAGGTCCCACATCAGAATCCATATAAATACCCATAGCGCAATCAAAAAGAGTATCCTGTTGAGCGGGGTTATTGCTGATATTCATATTAGTAATGTCAAATTCAACGTAAACCAGATTTTTAATATATTCATAACTCCATTGATATGACATCTGACGCACGCGCACTTTGAGCGGAACATGTTTATTTCCGCTTCTGGAACCGCCCCAATCGCGATCGCCGCTTGTTCCGAAAGGACTGTAATCGTAATAATAAGAAATAAAATCCTGTTCTGATACAGGTGCTCCGTCTTCATCTTTACGACCGTCTCCGTCATCATCATAAGGATCGGTAAAATTATAATATCTGTTGCTTCTATCCGACAATTCCATAAACCCCAAAGGAAACCATATTTCATTATTGGCAGGTTCAGAAACTACAACATAGTTATCAGTATCGGCTATATATTGCCCGCCGAACATAGAAAACCTTGCAGGTAATTCTGCTGCTCTGCGCAAAGGAAAAGTATAACCCACGAAATCTTCGTCAATAAGACCGTCTCCGTCATCATCCACACCCCGTTTTTGAGTTCGGGTAGAAGCTGTAGCTATTTGGTCTACCGGATTATAAAGGTCATAAAAATCGGATATAGCTGCAACACCACTTTCCAAAGGATTATATGCCGGCAAAAATTCATAGAGGTCATCATCACCGTCAAAACCGACAGTTACCAAAGTATCGATTACAGGTTGCATATTGGGACGCCAAAGAGGATCGTTTTGTGTAACTGTTTGCTGACTGTCTGCAGAAGGATGTGTAGCAAGCCAATATAATTTTTCGCCTGCAGTATTTCTTCTGTATTTTTTGGCTCCGAACCACAACGCTCCCTGATATAAATAATCAACACCACTTCCACCCGGATACTCAAGAGACGGCCATTGCGGACTGGCATCATCACCTGAACCGAAGAAACCGTAATTACTGACACGCAACCAAATATTGCCGACATTATGATAGCGTGTAAGGTCAAATTTCTTTGCCGCCGGCATTTTGTTTACTTGAGAGGCAGATGCAATTGATATGCAAAAAGCCAAAGTCAGGCAAAGACATACTATTATTTTACTTTTGTTCATTTATGCTCCTCTCTAATTAGTAAGAGTGAACTCAATGGGAATGATCACAGTAGTATCAATAGGTTTACCGCCACTTCTTCCGGGCTGAAATCTCCATTTTCTCACCGCATTGATTGCTGCTTCATCCAAACCGCCGGGTCCGCTCATGAGAGATTTTTTGACTGTAATATTACCGATTGTTCCGTCTTTGTAGACATCAACTTCCAGAATAACAGTTCCTTGAATACCTGATTTCTGGGCAAAAGGAGGATACGTTGGCGGAATAGGATTAATCGGTTCCGGAGGATCTTCGTAAGGGACAAAATCAAAAGGTCTTTCGCTTCCGCCTGAACTACCGCCCCCTACGTTTGAAGTTTCAAAAATGCCCAAACCCAATCGACGTTGAATATCTTCCAATACATTCGGATCAGAAGCTTCACCGGCAGAAACTTCTTCATTGATAACTATATTGACTACCGGTTTGGCAATTTCTTCAGGCGGTTTCATTTTTTCTCTTTCCTCTGCCGGTAATTCAACCGCTTGCATTTGCTGCGTCGTAAATGTCTGTTTCTTTACTTCAACCCTTGGAGTAACCATAACAAGGAACAGCATCAGGAGCAAAGATAAAGTAGTAGCCTTATCAAATTGTGAATTGGCAAAATCTTTCCAGTCGCGTATGCTTTCAGCCATCTTTCCTCCTAATCCGTTTTCCTTTGTGTTTCAAAAGTAACTTTCAAAGCGCCGATATCCTGTAATTGCCTCATCACGTCTGATAAAACTCCGTATTTTGTTTCCCTGTCAGTCCTGAAGCAGACAATCAAATTCGGGTCCTCATTAAACTTTCTCTGCACAGTTCCGGCAATTCTCATATTTTCAATATCTTCCACATAATAGGGAATATCGTCAATTAAAACTGTTTCATCAGCTTTAATATAAATTGTGGTAGTATGATTACGAGGAATTTTTTGGATAGATTCAGCATAGGGCCAACGACTACGGTCAACCCAAAAGACTTTTTCCTGCACAAAAACTGTGGTTACCATAAAGAACAGGAGGAGCAAAAACGCTATATCGGATTGAGAAGCCTGAGGAATAACCTTCGGTCTTCTTTTGATCTGAATTTTGGCCATCTTTTTACTCCTGCTTAATTAGTTGATAAGGATATTTTTTCTGCGCCTGCGCTTTTCAATCTGTCAAGCACACTAATCATATCGTTATATTTAGCTTCCCTGTCGGTTTTAAGGGAAAAAATCATTTTGGGATTGGCAGCCAGAGCCTGTTTGACTTTACTCTCTATAACACTGCTGTTAAAAACCCCCAAATTGGCGTCATTCCACATAATTTCACCTGTGTTTGTAATCAAAATTCTGGTCATGTCTTTGTCACTTAATTTGACTACTTGTGATCCCTCTTGCGCAGCCGGCGGAAGAACCAAAGAAATTCCTTCTTTTACATCAAATTTCGTAGTTGACATGAAGAATATAATCAACAGGAAAGCTATATCTGAGGTTGACGCATTGGGAATATCCGCAACGCGTTTTCGCCTGCGAGAAATTTTCATCTTTCCCCCTTAAGCCATTGATTCTACCAATGCTTCAGTCACTGCCTCAGATGCTCTTTGCATATCAATTACTATACCGTCAACCATTGTAACAAATATATTATTAAAGAACTGAACGGGAATAGCCACGCACAAACCGAATTGCGTCGTTATCAAAGCAATTCTGATACCGTCTGCAACGATTGTGGCGTCCACAGCTCTGGCTGCAGCAATTGCTTCAAAAGCAGCAATCATTCCGCTGACTGTTCCCAAGAAGCCAAGCATAGGTGCCAAAGTTATACCAGCGCTCAATTCGGTAAAACCCTTTTCCAAAAAGGACATTTCAATCATTGCCGCATTTTCCATCGCTTTTTCAAAACCTTCCACACCCTTATCAATTTTTTGCAGACCTGCATAAATAATTGCGGCTACGGGACCTCTGGTTTTTTTAGCATATTCTTCTGCTTCTTTATATTTCTTTTGCTTAACCAAAGGAACGATAGTATCAATGAAGGTATCTATCCGAATTTTTCCGTACATCAGAGCAATAAATTTCCAGATAATGTAAGCAAGAGCATATAGAGTAACGAAAAGGATTGGCCACATAGCCCAACCGCCGTTTTTAAACCATTTAACAAGTCCGCTGCCAAAAATTACGATGGCTATATTTTCAATCACGCTACCGCCCTTAGCAGGTGCAGATGCAGGAGCCGGTGTTTGGGCAATGGCTGCCGTTACAAATACCAGATTGATTACCATTAGCATTAATATCGTTTTTACGATACTCTTTTTCATTATGTTGATCCTCCTCAGGAATATTTTAGAAATTAAAGCTTACACCTAAAGTGACAGCTCTGAAATTGTTGAAATTTGCCGGATTAATTACAGCTTTGTTATGCATATATTGCACTTCTTTATAAGTATAATTATATTCGCCTTCGCCCAAATCTACTCCGTCATCATAAGGCGAACCGGTTCTGGGAAACACACTGCTGATATTCATATACTTAAACAGATTTTCCACATCCATATATACTCTGAAATTGCCGAACGGGAAATTAAATCCTTTAGTTAACCTGAGGTTAGCTTGCTGAGTTGCTTTTTTACGCTTACTGTTTGTATCTAAAGGAGTATTCTGAGTTCCCGTTGTCGGAGTATAAGGCGTTCCGGAAGCATAAGTCCAAGTAAAGTTAGCGGAAAAATCATCAAAAGGAAGAATAAAGTTCGTGAATGGCACTATAAACTCTTCTCCTCTGGCGATCCTAAAATTATAGTTAAGATTAATAGTATGACGGACATCCCAGTCCAAAGGAAATTCCCGTAAGCTGGTTTGTTCGTCCTGAATTACGGTTTCGGAATTATTTCCTGTTGCCCAACCCAGAGAATAGGCGATTGACCACGCATTAAAATCGGATAAACTTTTTTCCATTTGCAGATCTATTCCGCGGGCGCTGCCGTAATCCTCTGAAATATACTCGTAATATGTAACATTATTTTCCGTTATTTTCCGCGTGCTTACATAATTATACAAATTCTTGTAATATGCGGTCATATCCAATGAATAATCCTCACTAATCTGGTGAGTTAACCCCACTTCATACGTAATAGTAATTTGCGGTTCTAGGGTAGGATTACCCACCACCACGGTAGTTTCGCTTAAATTAGCGTCACTGGGAGTTTTACTGGTAAAGATAAATTGCATTTGCGGAAGCTGATTCTGGTAGTTATAAGCGAACCGCAAAACATCCTTATCAGAAATGGGGTGCGATACTCCCAAACGCGGAGAAACCATCATTTGGAAACGATCTTTTTTGTCAAAACCTACCACGACCAAAGTGTCAACCACAAAACCTTGTTCATTTCTGATTTTATATTCGTAACGCGGAGCAGTCATATAGGAACCGTTATCCAACAGAACCTGATAATCTTTGCCCAGATACCAGAAATCAAATCTTAATCCCGCATTGACAATCATCCCTTCCCATTCCATTTTATCCTGTAAATAATATGCAGCTTGCCATGGCTGAGCTTTATAACCGTCTCTGTCACCGGAAGCAGCATAAGCAGCCTTGAGGTAATCTTCCGGATAATAAATGCCGATCGGAGCACCGTCAGAAGGAATAACTACATCGACTAACTGTTCGGGAACATATATACCACCGCTTAAGCTGTCATAATTAACATAGTTATCCATATTGTAAATTTGGTTCAAGTAAGCTATTCTTCTGGGCTCGTCTACTTTCAGGAAGTTAAAGATTTGGTTCTTTTTGATGTTATGATGAATCAATTCCAAACCGGATTTGAACTGATGGATATCGTTAAACTGCCATTCAAAATCTGCTCTGGCGTTTATAGTTGAAGTTTGGTCATCGATAAAATTCTCATAGATTGTTCCCGGAGGGACAAATCCCTGGATTGGATAAGGATCCGGTTCACCTTCAACCAAATATGTCCAATCCGTTTCACTAAGGAAACCTGTATAATAAATATAGCTGCCGTCACCGTTTCTGTCTATTCCGATAGAATTATAACCGTAATTTCCGTCCAATACATTTTCAACATAAGTGGGCTTGTAAGCGTTCCACAAGCTGTCTGAATAATTGGCATACAAATTCTTCAGATCGTCATTGTAAAAGAAGTAACCGTGTCTATCTATACCCTTTGGCCCGAGAGTATAATTCTTCTGGAAATAACTGGCTTTAACTTTCAGGTTCATTGCCGGATTCAAAACCCAATCATAAGAACCCACGTACTGTTGTTGGATTGTTTCATCTTCGCCATTATAATCAGGTGCATAACGCCATAAATAATTGAATAAATCATTGGTGGAACGATCCGCACGAGCGGCAAAAGTAACTTTCTGCAATTCACTGATTTGATACTTAGTCTTAAAATTAACGTTATAGGAATTATAAAATCTGTCTGCAAATTGCATTCCCAAAAGTTTCTCTAAAAAAGTGGTAGGATTTTCGCGCGTGCCGTATTCATACTTGCGCTCCTCAAAAGGATTGACATCCGGATATTCGTTTGACAGAATGCGTCTGCCTTTCCACACAAAATCTTTATAAGGATTACCTTTTGCATACTTACGCAACCTGCCGTCCTGCCAATTACCACCGCCGTTTAAGTAAAAAGTAAAATCTTTCCTCAAATCATCGTTAGAAAATGGAACGACCGGTCCTCCGATGGCAAATTTAACCGCATCTTCATTTCGAGATTGACCAATGTAGCGATCAGTGCTGTATTCCAATTTTCCTGAATAGAAAGGATCCCCTTCCTTAGTAATAATATTAACAACTCCGGATTGAGCATTGCCATATTCCGCAGTAAAACCGCCGGTCATGACTTTCATATCGCTTATGGCATCAGGATCCACTTGCAAAGCAGTACCTCCGTCAACAGGATCGGAAACGGACATATTATCTATGGTATAAATTACTTCGTTAGCTCGCCCACCGCGGACATGAAGTTCGCCTCCGACCACTGAAGCGCCGGCTTGTAAAGCTACAATATCCTGAACATCGCTGACAGCCATATTAGCAATATTTTGTGTGTCAATTTTTCGAGTAGTTGCCACTTCGTCTTTTGCCGGACCCTTAGAAGTAGCTGTTACGACAACTTTGTCCAGAACAATGCTTTTTTTAGTCATAGTTGCATTTTGCGTGGTAGTCTGGTCAACATATATTCTGACATTAGGGACGATAACTAATGCATAACCCTGTAATTGAAAACGCACTTCATATTCTCCGGGAGGAATATTGATGATCATATAAGTGCCGTTCTCTTTTGTTAGCTGGCCTGTTATGCGTCTTCCGTTTTGAAAGACCATAACATTTACATAGGCAATCCCTTTGCCGGATTCATCTTTTACCTTCCCGGCTAATTTACCGGTCGTGCCGGCAAATAAAAAGGACACACCTACTATTAATAATAATATCAGTATCAATGCTTTCTTTCGCACTGAAACCTCCCATGCTCTCGTGACCAAGAGTTTATTCTATATTTTTCAATAAGTTGCGCCAAAATACAAATCCTTCAACTCTTATTTCTCTCAGCTTTTGTTAGCGTTTCTAAGAGTTGTCAAAATCGTCAAGCAGTTTTTTTATTTTTAACTCTACGTAATTCCTCCTATCTATTAAAATAATCAATAAGATGAGTTAACACCATTTTATTAAACATCAAATCTTTCTTTTCTCCCGAACCGCTATGGCGATATTATCAGTTAACAATATACTGTTCGCATAATTACATCTTTTTGACAAAGGAAAAGTAACTAAACATAAAAAAGAATATCCTGTTCAAAATATTTAATTCCCCTCACTTCATCATAATCTAATTTTTTTTTCTTTGCAATATATTCTATTTCAACATATCATCTCTTTCTTAATATCAACGGGGGGTTAACGGGGGGTTAACGGAGGGAAAGCCTCCGTTAACCCTCCGATAATTAAGAGGAAGAAAAGCAATGTGTTCTTGGCTGATTTAATCAGCAGAGGAAAAGTATATCAGAACTGCTTATCACTTAAATTTCATATAATTGCAAGTTTAGATCAGGAAAAAGGGTTGACCAAATATATCCTTCTTTTTTTATGAAAAAAAATGATTTCAGGAGGAGTAATGAACAGAGTCGTTGTAACTAATGCCTTGCGGACACCGATAGGCAGTTTTGGCGGCGTGTTTAAAGAAATATCAGCTGTGCAACTCGGCGTATTTGTTGCAAAAGCAATATTTGAACAAAGCGGTGTTTCGCCGGAAATGATTGATGAAGTAATCGTCGGAAATGTATGCGGAGCAGGACAAGGACAAAACGTCGCTCGTCAAATTTCCGTTCATGCAGGAATTCCTGTTACAGTTCCTGCTTTTACCGTCAACAAAGTTTGCGGCAGCGGAATGAAAGCTGTAACTTTGGCTGCAGCTTCAATTAAATTGGGTGAAGCCGATATTATTCTTGCCGGCGGAACGGAAAACATGAGTCAAGTTCCATACATTTTACCTGATGCCCGATGGGGTGCAAGAATGGGTAACAAAAATATGGTGGATTTAATGGTTTATGACGGCTTGACTGATGTCTTTAATCAATACCACATGGGCATTACGGCAGAAAATTTGGCGGAAAAATATAATATTTCCCGTGCGGAACAAGACACTTTTGCCACTGCCAGTCAAAACAAAACTGAAGCTGCAATGAACTCCGGCAGATTTAAAGATGAAATCGTTCCCGTTATTATTCCTCAGAAAAAAGGTGACCCGATAATCGTTCAAACTGATGAAATGCCCCGTAAAGGAGTAACCGTAGAAAGCATTTCCAAATTGAAACCAGCTTTTAAAAATGATGGAACAGTTACTGCGGCAAATGCTTCAGGAATCAATGACGGTGCAGCTTTGCTTCTGGTTATGAGTGAAAAGAAGGCATCAGAACTGGGTTTAACTCCTTTGGCTTATCTTGTTGATTATGCGACTGCAGGAGTGGAGCCTTCTCTGATGGGTTTGGGACCCGTGGAAGCAATCCGCAAAGTTTTGCAAAAATCAAATTGGACTATGGCAGATGTAGAATTGGCGGAACTGAATGAAGCTTTTGCAGCTCAATCTTTGGCAGTGCTGAAATGCTTAAGGGAAGAAGGAATCGGAGAATTGGATTCCTCCATAACTAATGTCAACGGAGGTGCCATTGCTTTGGGACATCCGATCGGTTGCAGCGGTGCGCGAATTATTGTCACTTTATTGCATGAAATGAAAAAGCGCAATAATAAACGCGGTCTTGCCTCTCTTTGCATAGGCGGCGGAATGGGAATCGCCTCTCTTTGGGAAATGAAATAATCAGGATTACAGAAGGAGATATTATCATGACCGAAAAATTGAATTTGACCAAAAGCTTCGCTTTGTTCGAAGAAGCCCAAAAACTCGTTCCCGGTGGCGTTGCAGGTATCCGTCGTCCCTATAATTTTGTCATTGGCGAATATCCGATTTTCTTTGACAGTGCCAAAGGCAGCCATGTTATTGATGTGGATGGTAATGAGTATATTGATTATTTATGCGCTTACGGACCTATCATCATAGGCTATCGGGAAGATGAAATTGACGAAGCTGTATGCCGTCAGATAAAAGAAAAAGGCTTCTGCTTCTCCCTCACTCAACCGCTCCAAAATGCATTGGTAAATAAACTGATTGAAGTCGTTCCCTGCTGTGAAATGGCTTCAATAGTAAAAACAGGTTCGGATGCTACAACTATCGCAATTAGAGTAGCCAGAGCTTATACGGGAAAAACAAAAATTGCCCGTTGCGGTTATCACGGATGGCATGATTGGTGCGTGGAAGTCAAAGGCGGAATTCCTCCCAAACTTTACGAAGACATTATTGAATTCCATTACAATGATTTAGACCAATTGGAAGAAATAGTCAAAACTAACGCTACGGATTTGGCGGGTATAATTATCACTCCTGTCGGACATCAAAATGCGCAACCGGTGCAAATGCCAAAGCCGGGATATTTGGAAGGAGTGAGAAAACTTGCCTCCGAATACGGTGTAGTTTTAATTTTTGATGAAATCAGAAGCGGATTCAGATGCTCAATGGGCGGCGCACAACAATATTTTGGCGTAATTCCCGATTTGGCTACAATAGGAAAAGCGATGGCAAACGGTTATGCAATCAGTGCTTTAGTTGGGAAAAAAGAAATTATGAATGTCCTCGCCGATAAAGTTTTCCTCTCCTCCACTTTCTTCCCCAACAGTGACAGTCAAGTGGCGGCATTGAAAACAATAGAGATTCTGCAAAGAGATCACATATTGGAAACGATTTTGGAAAAAGGGCACTATTTTGGTCAAGCAGTGCAAAAAATAGTCGACGATTCCGGATTGCCGGTAAATTTTACCGGTGCGCCTTGGATGCCGTATATCACTTTCCCCAGAGATGAAACGGGGCTCTACAAAAAGCTGAGGAATGAATTTTATACGCAATTGATCCGGCGAAAAGTATTCCTGCAGCCCTATCATCACGGTTATATCTGTTACAGACATTCCAAGGAAGATTTGGATTATACGATAAACGCAATCAAGGAAGCACTTGCTGAACTAAAGCCTTTAGTCTGAGCGGAGGTAAAATGGCGAAATACATTTTCGTGATGGGAGGAGTGCTTTCCTCATTGGGAAAAGGCATTGCCACCGCTTCCATAGGTCTGTTGTTAAAGCGAATGGGATATAAAATCTGCCTGCAAAAGTTTGACCCCTACCTTAATGTTGACCCCGGCACCATGAGTCCCTTCCAACACGGAGAAGTGTTTGTCACCGATGACGGAGCTGAAACCGATCTTGATTTGGGACATTACGAACGCTTTGTAGATGAGAATTTAACGCATTGGTCAAGCTCTTCCGCCGGACAAGTCTACGATATGGTAATTAAAAAGGAAAGAAGAGGCGATTATTTAGGCAAAACCGTTCAGGTTATTCCGCATGTGACCAATGAGATCAAAGAGCGCATTTGTAAGTTGGACGGCAATTACGACATCATTATTTCAGAAATTGGCGGCACTGTCGGTGACATAGAAAGCTTGCCTTTTTTGGAAGCTGTTCGTCAACTGAGGTTGGATTTGGGTGTTGAAAACACGCTTTACATCCTGCTGACTTATGTTCCTTACATTCGTTCCGCCGGAGAACTGAAAACAAAACCTACGCAGCACAGTGCTTATAAATTAAGAGAAATAGGTATTCAACCCGACCTTTTGCTCTGCCGTTCGGAAACAAGATTCGGTGAAGATGTCTATAATAAGATAGCTCTTTTTACCAATGTCCAAAGGCAGAAGGTCTTTAATGCCATAGATGTGGATTCCGTCTACAAAGTGCCTCTGGTCTACGCCAAAGACGGTTTGCCGGAAGTAATCTGCCGGCATTTTAATCTTCCCATAAGAGAAATCGAACTTTCGGATTGGAACCTCTTTATCCAAAATATCCAAAATCCGGAAGATACAATTCGCATTGCTGTTTGCGGGAAATATGTTAAGCATCAGGATGCCTACAAAAGTGTGGAAGAAGCGTTAATTCATGCAGCTGCTTATCATAAACTTAAACTTGACCTGAAATGGATAGATTCGGAGAAGACATTTCAACCTTCAGAATTGGAAAAAGAACTGGACGGAGTATCCGGAATCTTAATTCCCGGAGGTTTTGGCGTAAGAGGAATTGAAGGCAAAATTGCCATCGCTCAATACGCGCGCGAAAATAATATTCCCTATTTCGGCATCTGTCTCGGAATGCAGGTTTCGGTAATTGAAATTGCACGCCATCTGTGTAATCTTCCCGATGCCAACAGCACAGAGTTTGACGAGATTACTCCCGATCCTATAATAGATTTGATGCAAGATCAGCTTTACATAAAAAAGATGGGCGGAACCATGCGTTTGGGTGCTTACGAATGTCGCCTGATAAAAGATTCCCTTGCTTATAGGATATACGGCGCTGATAGGATTTCAGAACGACACCGTCATCGTTACGAATTCAACAATAAATATCGCATCAAGCTTTTTGATCAGGGAGTGGTTTTTTCCGGTATGTCTCCTGACGGTATTTTAGTTGAAATTATGGAATATCCAAAAAATGATTTCTACATAGGAGTGCAGTTCCATCCCGAATTTAAATCCCGTCCGACAAACCCTCATCCTCTGTTTAGGGAATTTGTGGCAGCAGCTAAACGCTATAAAGACAAAAAGGCAGTTTCTGCTTGACAAAAACAGTCCTTATCAAGATTGGAAAAATAGAATTGTGCTGAAGTGGTGAAATAGGTAGACACGCTAGTTTCAGGGACTAGTGAGCGATGCGCTCATGGGGGTTCGAGTCCCCCCTTCAGCACCAACAATACAAGATATTCATTTTATCGGTTTAAACATCCCTTTCCGCTAAAGCGCTCCAGCGTTCAAGGTCTTGTGTTAATTTTTCTTTCAAGCTTTCTATTCGGTTGCCAATCTGTTGAAAATCCAGATAGGAAAGCTGTGCCGCTTCACTCTGCAGCCTGTGTTCCAACTGATTAATTTTTTCTTCGGTTAATGAAATAGCCTGTTCCAGAGCAAGCATTTCCTGTTTTTCTTTCCAAGACAGAGCTGATGGTGATTTTGCGGGACGATTACTATCCTTTTTCCCTGATTTGGCAATCTCTTTTTCTACGGCTTCTTCAGCTTGAAAACGACGCACCAGTAAATAATCAGAATAATTTCCGGCAAATTTACGCAAGCTCCCATTTTCAAAAATAAACAAATGTTCCGCTACTCTGTCTAAGAAAAAGCGGTCGTGAGAAACTGCTACAATGCAGCCTTTATAGGCATCAAGATAGTCTTCTAAAATTTCCAAAGTGCGAATATCCAAATCATTTGTCGGCTCATCCAGTAAGAGGAAATTGCTGCCGAACATTAATGACACCAGTAAATGCAGCCTCTTTTTCTCTCCTCCGGAAAGTGCTCTGACCTTCATTTGCTGCATTTTGCCGTCAAATAAAAAACGCTTCAGCATTTCGGAAGCTGAGAATTTCTGCCCGTCCGCAGTTTTAATTACATCGGCAAATTGATTGACATAGTCCAGCACGGAAATATCGGCATTAAGTTCATCCTGATCCTGTTTGTAATAAGCGAATTGAGTATTGACGCCGACTTTGACTGAGCCCGTATCGGGACTTTCTTCACCAACTATAATTCGCAAAAGAGTGGTTTTACCGCAACCGTTTGGACCGATAATACCAATTCTCTCATTGGGAAGAAAATTGTGATCAATATTTCTAAACAAAAGTTTACCGTTATAGGATTTGGAAATGTTGTGCAGTTCCAGAACAGTTTTACCTAAACGCTTTGTCTGAAAGGAAATGCTCAATTCCTGATTGCTGATCAGATAGGATTTGGAGAGCAATTCCTTAACGCGTTCCACATGGTTTTTAGGTTTAGTGGCACGAGCTCTGGCACCTCTATGCAGCCAATCCAATTCTTTTTTGAGTTGAGCTTGACGACGTATTTCTTTACGAGCAGCGTCAGTTTGACGAATAATCTGTCCTGCCACAAAATCTGCATAACCGCCATCGTAGATGTGAATTTCCTCACAGTCAATTTCCAAAACTCTGTTTGTAATCGCATCCAAAAAATAACGGTCATGCGTTACGAGTAAAACCGCGCCCTGATAGCTTTGAAGGTAATCCTGCAGCCACTCGATCGTATCCAAATCCAAATGATTGGTCGGTTCATCCAATAGCAAAACATCAGGCTTTTTGAGAAGCACTCTTGCCAAGTCAACTTTGCGTTTTTGCCCTCCCGATAGTAAAGCAACGGGCATATCATATTCGGTAAAATTCATTTTAGAAAGAATGGCTTTTGCCATGTGCTCAATTTCCCAAATTTCTTCCTGAGCAAGATTTGTGCAGTCCGAAACTTGTGTCAGCACATCCAGATTGAAATCAAGGACGGGTATTTGGGGAAGATAACCAACAGTTAAGTCTTTTCGGTAAACGATTTCTCCTGTTGTCGGCTGTTCCAAACCTGCTATAATTCTGAGTAATGTTGTTTTGCCGCTTCCGTTAACGCCTACCAAACCTATTTTATCCGTTTGGTTAATGCCAAAACTGGCAGGACAGAAAAGCTGTCTTCCTGCAATTTGTTTGGAGATTTCGGAAAGGGAAATGAGGATGTCAGACGGCATAAATTACTCGCTTATCAAAAGTGGCGTCCCTGGGGCGATTTGAACGCCCGGCCTTCACCTTCGGAGGGTGCCACTCTATCCGGACTGAGCTACAGGGACGCATCAAGTTTTTCAAACTCAAAAAACACTCTTTTTTGTCAATATAATTCCCTCTTTCTATCTTTTACCACATTAGCTTTGTAAGAGAAACGAAAAGAGATAAAATTAAATGCGAGCTCAATTATTGCGGGAATTCACTCTTCCCCATCAGCCAACGCGCGGAAAAAGGACAAAGTTCTTTGACTTTAACAGTCATAGATTGAGCAAGATTACGGATTTCCAATTGAGCATGTTCATCTGAACGCAGGCGAGTAAAGTGATAAAGTTCGCGCAGATTCATTTTCGCCAAAACCCGAACGCGATGCGCATTGGTCAAAACATAGGGTGCAAGCAGAGGATTAATTTCTTTCAATTTTCCCGCAAGCAATTCCGCTTGCTTTAAAAATTCCGGAATGGTATTCAGCTGTGGAAGCTTTTGTATAGAGGGCGGGATGACATAACCCTCCTTCGGATTGTAAGGTGCTTTGAGAATTGTGCACATGCGATGCCTTTTGAATTGGGCAAAACAGCTGGCGGACATAGTCAATTCAAAAGTAAATTCAGCCATTTCAAAGGCACGGGGCATTTTGTGCCAAGGTTTGATTCCTGCGTAAAACTCATCCCATATAGCATTTAATTCAGCTTCTGATAAGGCTGCAACCTTCTGATGCAATTGCTGATAACTGCCGCCTTGCTGCTCAAATAAGAGACCGGTCAGAATTTCCGTATCCGCTTCTGCAGTGGCAGAGAGTAAATTCACTTGATTATATGTGCCTGCTTCTATTTTCGCATCATATTCGCTACGCAATTTTTTATAGGTAAAATCGTCTGTGTTGATGAACCTGATCAACGAAGGAGTTATATCTTTGACCTCAGCATACAGCTTTTGGTAAAGCTCTTGCGCTTCTTGTAAAGGGACGGAAGAAAGCCTGCGCAAAAGAAGTTCAAAGCTTCGAGCGTTAATTGTCATCCCCATTTGAGTGCGGGTGCAAAGCGGCAAAACATAGCGGGCATCTTCTTTTGCCGCACCTTCCAAAGCTTTTTTCGAATCCCAATTCCGTTCTGCTGCCTTTTGGATTTTAAGTTCTGCAAATAATTCCGAGTAGAGAGCAAAAGCTTTCTCCATCAGATTTGTAAATTCTTTGCGTAAAGGAGATGAGGCTATCTCCGCCGGTAAAACATAATCTCCGTCCAAAGTAACATACCGTTGTGATTTTTCGGTAAAGGACGCCAGACGACTGCGCTGGATAAATTCAGACAGGTAACGGGAAACGCCAATCAGGTCAAAATTGAAAACAGCATGCTCTGCAACTGAAGCATGACCCATTTCAAAAACTATTTCCCAATTTGAAGAACGGGCTTTGGCAACATCTGCAGAAGCTTGAGAGCGCAATTCAGTTACGGATTTACTGCTGCGACTGATGCGTGCGTAAGCCGCTGAAATGGTTTCAGGTGTTGCGGCAGAACCTTCATCCAATTTATCTATCAATTGCTTATCCAGATTGTATCCGGCAAGTCTGACCTGCATTCAGCCCTCAATTATGGCTTTGGCGTTGCTGGTTCCTATTCTGTTTGCGCCTGCTTTAAGCATCAGCAAAGCATCTTCACGCGTCCTGATCCCTCCGCTTGCTTTAACACCCATCTTCGGACCAACCACAGTTCGCATTAATCTAACATTTTCTGCCGTAGCGCCTGCCGGACCCATTCCGGTAGAAGTCTTGACAAAATCCGCTCCCGCTTGTTTTGATATCAAACAAGAAATAATCAATTCTTCACGCGTTAAGAAGCAAGTTTCCAGAATGACTTTTAACAGAGTTCCGCACTCATTACAAAGAGCTTTGACTTCTCTGATGGCTTCCGAAGTGACCATCCAGTAACCTGAAAGCAATGCAGGAAGGTTTTGCACCATGTCCAATTCGTCAATGTCCTCATCCAAAACTGCTTCAGCTTCTGCTAAAACAGCTAAATTCGTGCCGGAACCAAGGGGAAAATTGATAACTGTGCAAAGCCCGGAACGCTCTTTTAACCTGCTTTTCGCATAAGGCAAATAATGAGAGTTTATGCATACGGCTTTGCATTTCGCTTTGATTGCATAGGAACAAAGGGCTTTGATATCCTCTTCTCTGGCATCCGCTTTTAATAATGTGGAATCAATATAGTTCGCAATAGGCTCTCGTTCGTTCCATAATTGATCGGGATTTTTGGCTCGGCAGACACCGCATCCCAAACAGATTTCATGTCCTCCGCCACAGGAACAGCGCTTATTCGTTCCAAAAAGCCGAACGGCTATTTCTTTAATTTCTTTCATTATGACCTCTTTTTAGTTTAACTTGAGCAGCCAATTGACCGCAAGCAGCGGAAATGTCCGTGCCTCGGCTTTTACGAATGGTGACGGCAACAGGTAATTCCCTCAATCTATCTTGAAAAGAGAGAGCTTCCTGACGTGTGGGATTTCGCCACGGGAAACCTTTGACCGGATTATAGGCAATTAAATTTATTTTACAGGAAAGATCTCCTGCAAATTTAAGCAGCGCTTTGGCATCTTCTTCACCCATATTGAAATCGGGAATCATGATATACTCAAGAGTAATGCGCCAAGGACTGTTCTTGCGAAAATAAACTACCGCCTTTTTTAATTCCGCCAAATTATAAGTTTTATTAACAGGCATAATTTGATTGCGCTTGCTGTCTATTGCGCTGTTTAGAGAAACGGCTAACTTAACTTTGACGCCCGTATCAGCCAATTCATAAATTTTGGGAACCAACCCGCAAGTGGAAACCGTTATGCGACGCGGACTAAATTGTAAGCTGTAATTTGAGTGCACAATCCTGATTGCAGACAGCACATTATTCAGATTTGCCAACGGTTCACCCATTCCCATAAAAACAAGATTGGTCAGCTTCTCCGCTTGCAGAAAACGCTTGGCAACAATAATTTGACCGATGATCTCGTCAGTTGTCAAATTTCTGATTAAACTGAGTCTGCCGGTAGCGCAGAAATTACAGCCAAAAGCACAACCGACTTGCGAAGATAAACATAAAGTATTTTTGCCCTCTTCCGGCATGAGAACGTATTCAATCAAATTTCCGTCTTGCAATTGCAGAACGAATTTGGAAGAACAGTCCCGGGCATGAAAAGTGTTTTGCACTTCCGGTAAAGCAAAACTGTAACTTTCGGCTAAAAAAGTTTTGAAATCTTTGGGTAAATCAGTCATGCAAGCTAAATCATTCTCAGCTTTTGAATACAACCATTGCATCAGCTGCTTGAATCGGAAAACAGGAAAACCTGCTTGCAGAATTGCGTCTTGTAAGTCTTCGGGATTTTGCGAATAAATTGAGATCAATTTTCCTCGGATATCGGCAGGTCAATTATTTCCAATTCAAGATATTGCGCCAAGGGAATATCTGTCAGCAACTGGTCTTCCGAAGTGAGATACACTCTTTCGTTGATGACATCAATCTTAAAGACAAACATCTTCTGCCCGTCCAACATCACGCAAGTTCCTAAAAGCGGATAATCTCTTCCTTGCTCCACATAAAAATCCTCTTCAAAATTGAGACAGCAAAGCAACCGTCCGCAAGGACCGGAAATTTTGGAAAGATTTCCGGAAAGGTTTTGGTCTTTTGCCATTTTAATCGTAACTTGATTGAACTGCTTGAGAAATCTGACACAGCAATAAGGATTTCCGCACATGCCAAATCCTCCCAAACGGCGTGCTTCATCTCTCCCTGTAGTTTGATGCAGTTCAATCCTTGTCTTAAAAAGATTGGCAAGTTCACGCACAAAAGTGCGAAAATCAATTCTGCCGTCCGCTACGAAGAAAAAAGTCAGTTTGTTGCCGTCAAATTGATAGACTGTGTCAATCAGTTTCATTTGAAAAGGATAGCGGACAACTGTGTCCAGAAAAGTCCTCGTAGCCTTTGCTTCATCTTCAGCCAATTGCAGCAGCTTTTGTTTGTCTTCTTCGGTAGCCAGCCTTTTGATGTTCAAAATCTTTTTATTTTCATATTTCTTCTCCAGTTCTTCACTGCTTATCGCCAAGTGAATTACTTGGGCAATATCCTCGCCTCTCTCTACTTCCACGATTACTATATCGTCCGGTTTGAGATCAAGATTATTGGGATTAAGGAAATATTCCACCTTACCGGAACGGTATTCGACTTCTATAAATTCATGCACTTATCTCTCCTGATACCATTTTCCCCGAAGCTTACGGAACAAAGCGATTTCCGGAATCGATAGAGAAAGATTCCGCCTTTGCTTAACTGATTGAGCCGTTTCCAGAAAAGCTTCCAACTCATAAGGAATAAGTTTATTACCTTCTCCCCATGAAAAAGCGGGAATATAATCTGAAATTAAGTCTTTACCCCAAAGGTTACATCCGGGACCTATCACAGCTCCCGTATTGAGAGAGCAGTTTATGCCCGTCTTGACATGATCACCTATTATCGCTCCCAAAAATTGATAATCAGTTTGGACTTTAGCTTTGTTAGCATAAGAATAAAAAGCCACCGGTTTGTAATTGTTTTTTAAATCACTGTTGCAGGTTCCGGCTCCTATGTTGACCCATTCTCCAAGATATGCATGACCCAAAAAACCGTCATGCTGCTTGTTTGAATAAGCCTGAATTATTGTATTTTCGACTTCTCCTCCGATTTTACATACCGGACCGATTGAAGTTCCTCCGTATATTTTGGCTCCGACTTTTATTATGCTTTTTTTACCGAGATAAACAGGACCAATAATTACTGCATTTGATAACACTTCCGCTCTTTCGTCTATTACTACAGGTCCGTGAGAGGCATCAATGACAACTCCGGGCTTTAAAACAGTTCCTTCTCCGATCCAAACCTGATAAGGATTGAGAATGGTGACGCCCGGTTCAGTTTCAATATAATTATCCGTATCATGAAAAAACTGCTCAAAGTCAAATTCAATCAGGCGAGCGTTATCCATAATCAGGTCAGCGAGATTAGCATAAAGAGAAACTGAAGTTTTCGGCATTTCTAAGTTTTCGAATTGAGAAAGAAGGTCAGAAATCAGCATAGAGGTTTGATTTACAGTTTTGCGAAAAGCGATTATTTGTCCCGAGTGATCCTTCAAACCTTGATTCTGACGCAGGTCTTTCAGCTCTTTCAAACTTTCGGGAGTTACTTTTACTCTTGAATTAACGAAAAGGGTATCGCCTTTCACCGAATTAATCAGCCATTCAGGATGTCTCACATGGTATAGCTCGGTTAAATCATCGTCAATGATGACAGTGTCTTCTTCGCCGAACAATAGAGCTTGCAAACGCTGTCTCAGCTTTAGAATGCCGCAGCGAAGGTCACAAACGGCTCTGGTCATACTGAGTGGATAGAAAAGTTCAGGTTTATCATCAAAAATTGCTAAATTCATATATACTCCTTCTTGCTGATTTCCTCTTCTTTAATAAGAGCCGGCTCGGACTACGTAAGGAACCGGATCATAATACCTGTAACGAGTAGGATAAAAGTTATAGACTAAACTATCCGACTTTACACGCGGTTCGGTTCCTGATATAAAGACTTCATCAATCCCTTTTTCGGAATAGAAACCTGTTACCGGATTAATGGGAACATGCACAATATTAGGCGGTTCGGAAAAACTGTAACGAGGATCATTCGCAGCGGGATAGCGTCCTTTATTTTCCAGTAAAATTGCTTTGCGCATAATCGGACCCCAAGCAGGAGCGCAGACAACTCCGCCCGCCATGCCGTTTCCCATGGTTTTCGCTTTGTCAAATCCGCTCCAAATACCGCATATCATTTCTCCGTTAAACCCAATAAACCAAGCGTCACGATAATCGTCAGTTGTTCCTGTTTTTCCGGCAGCAGGCCAAATGTATCCTTGTCTTGCTGCTGTTGCAGTGCCGCTATTCACTACAGACTGCATCATGCTGTTCATGATATATGCCACTTCCGGTTCACATACTTTATATTTCAGAACATTTGCTTTTTCCAAAACTTCGCCGTCCTTGTTTTCTACTCTCTCTATAAAAATAGGCTTCACTCGATAACCTCCGTTAGGAAAAGCCGTATATGCGGAAATCAATTGGATGGGCACCACTTCATAAGAACCCAAAGCTGCAGAATAATCTTTTACATTATAATTTATCCCGAAACGTTGAAAAGCGTCGGACACAGCGTCTAAACCGATGTCATAAACTGCTCTGACAGCCCAAACATTATAGGAATAAGTAATAGCTGTCCGCATGCGTGCAAGTCCATAGTATTCTCTGGAATAATTTTGCGGACGCCATTCTCCACCGGTAAAGCCGGTAAAAATAATCGGTTTATCGTTGATTACGGTAGCAGGCGTGTAACCTTTTTCCACGGCTATTGTATAATAAGTGGGTTTGATGGCAGAACCGGGCTGCCTTTTTGCCAGAGTCATACGGTTAAATTTACTGTGCGAAAAGTTTCGCCCTCCAATCATTACTCGCACGTAGCCCGTCTTGTTATCCATGATGACCAATCCGCCTTGTAAATAATCGGTCACTATATCCGTAGCTGAAGGCTCGTAGCTTTTAAGCTTTTTGGAAAAACCGTAGGCATTTTCAATTCTGGTCAATTGAGCATTCAGAACTGAGTCGGCATAATTAGCCAGATTGTAATCCATAGTGGTATAGATTCTCAAGCTGCCTTCAAACAATTTGTCCGTGCCGTATTTCCGTTCCAGATACTGCCGAATGTTCTCAATAAAATAATCTGTGGCATAATGTTTGAGCACTGTCACTTCCGGACTGATTGTGGCTTTGACGGCGGCTTCATATTCCGCTTCGGTTATCTTTTTCTGTTTCAGCATATTGGCAAGGACAAAATTACGTCGCTCAATCGCGCGGTCCGGATGTTTTTTCAGATCATAATAATTCGGTCTTTGAATCATGCCCACAAGCAAAGCAGCTTCAGGCAAAGTTAAATCAATGGCATGCTTGCCGAAATAATAAAGAGAAGCGGTTTCAATTCCATAGATTTGCCCGCCGAAGAAAATTTTGTTAAAATATATCTCCAAAATTTCATCTTTGGTGAAAGTCCTCTCAATCCGCAAGGCAAGAATAATCTCTTTGATTTTTCGAGAGATTTTTTTATCCAGCGTCAAAAACATATTACGTGCCATTTGCTGAGTAATGGTGCTGGCACCTTGAGAAAAATCCATTCTGATTATGTCAATAAAAAGCGCTCTTATATTGCCTAAGATGTCAATTCCGAAGTGATGATAAAAGTTCTTGTCTTCCGTGACAATTAAAGCATCAATTAAATATGGTGGTAATTCGTGTAAGGAAACAAGCTTTCGGCGCTCAAAGGCAAATAAATAAATCATTTTGCCGTTCCGATCATAAACTTCCGAACCGGAGCGCATAGTAAAGTTTCTAAGTTCGCTCGTGGGCGGCAATTCATCACTGTAAAACCATATTATTCCGAAAATTATACCAATGATGATGCAAAGCGCAATTCCAAAACGGTTTATCGCTGTCCGGTGTTCTTCCCAATAACTTATATGCTTGCTTCGGGACATTCCTCTGTTCCTTCCAGCGTTTTACTTAATTCATAAGCAATTACGCCTGTTATCAAGCCTGTTACCAAACCGAACAACATCAAAATCGGCAATAAATAAAGCACGGAATCCTTCTGAATAATCAGCCAGCGCACGCACAATACCTGAATTATGTTATGCACCACTGCTCCCGCCATACTGATGCCCAAAATGCTAAACTTGATTGGTAAAATATAAAGCAACCACATAAGAATCAACGAACCTATGCCTCCGCATAAAGACAAAAGCGTCGCCGGACTCATTAAAGTTAAACTAGCCAAGCCGCCTAACAAGGTCTTCATTATATTAATAGTTAAGGCAAATACGACTTCCCCGCGCATCAGTAAATAAACTATTACCACATTGGCAAGCCCAATCCGCAAAAAAGGAAAAGGCAAAACTCGCACTGCCATGCTTTCCAACCAGTAAATAGTCGTCGCTAATGCCGTGAAAAAAGCGTAGCGTATCAGCTTATTTTTATTTGTAAATTCCATTTTTTGTCATTAAACAAATCCTTTCTTGCTCGTCAAGAGAAATGATATTATCTGAAACCTTGCAAGAAGTTAGATATTGTCAAGCCGTTGCTCTTTAACATTAAGCGACAGGAAACACTCTCCTCCGATTATTTTATCGGAAAAAAGATAAATCTTTCCTTAAGAAGATGCTCTCATTTGCAATCTTGTAAAGAGATGAATATTTAAAATTGAAGGCAATCTTAAAAGCTGCTTGACTAAAAAGGGAAGTTCGGAGAGAAAGACAAATATTGCGTATAAGGGGCCTATAATGAAGACAGATTTAGTGCTTAGCAATGCCGATGAATTAGTTTGCGTTTCGCTTTCAGGAAAGCCTTTATTCGGAAAAGAATGTCAGGATATTGATGTTTTAAGGCATCATTCAATTGCCGTGCACAGGGATATGATAATTGCCATCGGTCCCGCAGAAGAAATTGCTTCCGAATTTGACCCTATTTCTGAAATTGACTGTTCCGGTAAAGTAATTACTCCGGGCTTGGTAGATGCACACACTCATCCGATTTTCGTTCACACCAGAGAAGATGAATTCGAGCAGCGTCTGTTGGGTAAATCTTATGTTGAAATTTCCCAATCCGGAGGGGGAATTTTATCCACTATCAGAACAACTCGCCACGCTTCCGAAGAGGAACTTTTTAAGCTTGCATACAAGCGTTTGGAGAAAATGCTGTTTCAAGGAACTACCACAATTGAAGCAAAAAGTGGTTACGGTCTAACCACGGAAAGTGAACTTAAGCAATTGAAAGTAATCGGTGAATTGGCAGATAAAATGCCTCTGGATGTTGTTCCCACTTTTTTAGGTGCGCACGAATTTCCCGAAGAATATAAAGATAAACATGACGCTTATATCCGTATTTTATGCGAAGAAATGCTACCCGCTGTTGCCGAGCAAGGCATTGCCAAATTTTGCGACATCTTTACGGAAGCGCATACATATAATTTGACGGAAAGCAGAAAAATCCTATCCAAAGCGAAAGAGCTCAATCTGAAGCTGAAAATACACGCAGATGAATTAGAACCCATAGGCGGTGCTGAATTGGCTGCAGAAATGGGTTGCACCTCGGCTGATCATTTAGCACGCACTTCCGTAAAGGGAATTCACGCTTTGAAGAATGCAGGCGTCGTTCCTGTATTATTACCCGCAACCGTATTTTCGTTGGGAAGCACAAATTATGCACCTGCTCGGGAAATGATGGCTACCGGATTACCTGTAGCTTTGGCTACGGATTTTAATCCCGGCAGTTGTAATTGCGATTCTCTCCCTTTGGTAATGGCTTTAGCTTGTTTACAAATGAAAATGACTCCGGCAGAAGTTTTGGCTGCTTGCACAATTAATGCTGCCGCAGCAATCGATCTGGAGCAGAAAGTCGGTTCAATAACCGTGGGAAAACAGGCTGATTTATTAATTTGGGACATTCCGTCCTATAAATATCTTCCCTATCATTTGGGTAGTTCTTTCCCGCAGACTGTAATTAAAAGCGGAAGGATTGTGGATTTTCCTCTTCCCAAACCTTGATATTATACAAAATAATAGATGGATAACCAACTCCAAAATTTACCTTATAAAATTGTTGAAACACTTGCCATAACGCGGAATTATGCGCTGCTGAAAGCAATCAAACAACCTACAGGCGAGCTTGTGGTCATAAAATCTTTAGCACCTGAACGAGAAAAAGATGAGCAATTAAGAAATAATTTCCTGCTCTACGCGCGGACAATGCAGCTTTTGCAGCACACGAACATTAGGCACGTGTATGAACTTTTCGAAGAAGGACAAAGCGTATATTTAGCGGAAGAATACATTGACGGCAAAACACTGACAGAGCTTTTCCAAAACCCCACTTTTAATTTATCCGTTAATACTGCTCTGGATTATGGCTTGCAGATTATGGATGCAGTTCAGGCAGCTTACGCTAAACACATTATCCATGGTCAGCTAAACCCCGATTGCATCTATATTAAAACCGATAATACAGTAATTGTGGACGGTTTTGGCAAACCCTTTTCGAGAACTGTCTGTATGGAAGGTAATAATTTTACCATTCATCCTGTCTATTATCTTGCACCCGAACAGCTTAATTCAGAAACAAAAAACGCGGCTTGTGACATCTACTCTATTGGTGTTATCATTTATCAAATGCTGACAAATCGGCTGCCTTGGCATCTTTCAGACCTGACAAATCCTCTTGTATCTAAGGAAAAAACTATTTCTCAAATGATTCTTGATCCCGCTATTTTTAATCCGCAAGTCCCGTTTTGGTTATTTACCATTCTTCGTAAAGCTCTGCAAGTACCAATTATCAAACGTTTTCAGAGCATAGAAGAATTTCGTAACGCTTTGCTGGAAGAGAAAGAAATTTCCACTTTCAGCCCGCATATTTATCCTGCGCAGGAAGAAGCCAAAGTTTCTTCGGAATTTGCTTTGCCCGAACTTGAAAACAAAGTTGAAGAAGAAACACCAAAACTATATACAGAACCTGAAGAAAAAGCCATTTATGAAGAACCCGTTAAAGAAGAAATTACTCCTCCTCCGGAATCTGAAAAATCTCAAATTCCCGAGACTTCTGATGAAGTGGATTTTACCTCTTTTTTAGAGGAAAGCGACTATTCAGAAAGTGATGAAAACCTCAAACTAACCCAAACTTGGGAAGAAAATCTTTTCCCTGAAGAGGTAGAAATTCCAATTGAAGAGCTCAAGCCTGCTATTCAGCCTGCGGGCGAAATAATTACTCCTTCTCAACCGGAGCCGATGCCGCCTCCGGAGCCCGAAAAACCTGCTTCTATACCTCAAATAGAAACTCCTCTTCCGCCGAAAAAAGAACCGCCAATTCGTCCTGCAGTCGCAGAAAAACCAGCTTTGCGTCCCTCTCCAAAAACAGCAGAAATTGAAGAAGAACGGGAAGAGGAAATCAAGCCTTTAAGCAAAACCTTTAAAATCATCGCAATAGTATGCCTTATAGTAATTTTAATTGTGGCGGGAAAATATTTTTTCCAAAGTCGCAAAGTCGCTTTTCATCAACAAAGTCAGGATTCGACCGAAATTATGCCTGAAGCCGAAGAAGAAGTTCCCAAAGTCAAAAATGAGCCGATTGAAATGATAAGCATCAACGGAGGAGAATTTGTGCTGGGAAGTATGGAAGCTGAAGCTGAACCGGATGAATTCCCCATATTTTCCATCACAATACCCAATTTTTACATCAGCAAATACGAAATTACGCAAAAAGAGTGGATGATGGTGAACGGCACCAATCCTTCTCACTCTGTGGACAATCGTCGTCCCGTAGATAATGTCTCCTTTTTTGACGCGGTGGAATTCTGCAATGCCAAAAGCGAATTAGACGGTTTAATCCCCTGCTATAATTTTAAGGATAGTTTGATCATTTGCGATTTTAGGGCAAACGGGTATCGCTTACCTACGGAAGCGGAATGGGAATATGCTGCCAAAGCAGGTATAAAAGACAATTCAGTTCTTTATTCAGGAGGAAATGATCCCGATTTAGTTGCATGGTTTGCAGATAACAGCAGCGGTTATTCTCATCCGGTAGGTTTAAAAATACCTAACAGTCTCGGATTATATGATATGAGCGGAAACGTTATGGAGTGGTGTTGGAATTATTATCAGCCTTATGCTAATTCTAGTGCGCAACAATTTTCAGGTCCGGCTCACGGAGATCAACGCGTTCTGCGCGGAGGAAGTTTCCAATCTTCCGCTGTGGATATACGCTGCACAAAACGCTTTCACTTGCCGCCATGGTCGAAAGGAAGCGACATCGGTTTCCGTGTTGTTCGCTCTCTTTAATTCCAGCTTATCTCAATTTTATCATTTTTCTCGTTAGAGTTTTATTGCGCCACTGTAATTTACAATAATAAATTCCAGAACTTACAAAATTGCCTTGCTCGTCGTTACCGTCCCAATCAAAAGCATATACACCGGCATTTTGTTCGCAATTAAGCAGCGTTTTAATCTTTTGGCCTTTCAGATTATAAATGCAAAGTTCAGCTTTGCTTTTTTCGGGAAGGGAAAAATTGATTCTCGTGCTTTGAGTAAAAGGGTTGGGATAATTCTGCATCAAGGCAAAAATCGGCTGAGGTATAGTTTCATCTCCATGGAGAGTAAAATTAAAATCAATAGTGTCGGAAGGCTCACTAAAAGTCTCTTCCGAGCCGGTGAACAAATAGACTGACCGAACATAAATATGATACTCACCCGACATATTCAACATTCGTGTATATGTCTGATAAGCAGTTATCTGTTCTAAATGATAGTTACCCCAATTGAACCAAATCTTAAAATAATTCGGTGTGAGGAAACGCTCGCTTTTATTTTGTTCATCATTTGCTTTTAGCTTTCTTTGTTCACCTTCCAGTTCCCAATTTAAGGTAAGCTGATTAGCCTGCAATTCATAAGTCAAATTAATCGGAGCGCGTAACCTTTGAAACGAAAAATCCGCTCCTGATGTAGTTTGTCCGGATTGAACCATTATGTTAAGCGAATTCACAGTATTGTAGTAGCCTTCTAAAGTCGCATACAAAACATTCAACCCCGGATACGCTGGTAAAATAAAGTTGCCCGCTGCGTCGGGAGAATACACTTCAGGACTATAACGTAAACGAACTTGGACATTCTCTACTTGCTCCGGAAACAAATCTAAAGTAATATGGCCGGTGATAAAACCTCGCGCATGATGCATTGTGAGGACAGAAACATCATCCATAACAAATACACCGGGCTCTATACTATTCAATTGTATAACAAAAACAAAAGTGACATATTCAGCATCGGAAGGTATACTATTCAGAATAAAAGAATCAGTTCTCGGAGCAGAGGTATGATCCTGAGAACTCCACAAAGTGACAAGATTGCTTTGGCTTGAATACCAAGCCTTCAAACTAAAATCACAATTTGTGAAAGATGAATACCAAGTGAACTGCACGCGTGCTGCCAATAAATCATTTATACCTATCGTATTCAAATACGCAAAGCTGACGCCAATATTTTCATCTGTGAGGAAGCGGACTTCTTGACCTGAGGAATGAATATACTGTGCAGGTTGAAGATTGATGTTATAACCAGATTGGAAAGCGGAATAGGAATATAAGTTTCCCTCATCAAAATCCGTCTGAGAAAAAACATCCGGAATTCCGACCAAAAGAGAAAAAGCCATGGTAGAATCATATCCGCTTGGTTGGTAAATATGCATAGTAAAAACTATCAGACTTCCCTGGGCTATATCTCCAAAGATTTGCACGGTAAAAGTAAGAGGCAATGAGCCTTGCGCGGGAATATCGACAACTTGCAGAGCCGGACTAACAGTAGCATAACCGATACTGCTTAAACTAATATTCAAGTTCGATGCTTCCAGAAAAGAAACATTTTGCAAAGTTAGGTATAATTCTCCCGTTTCCGAAGGTTCGGCAAAGCAGTTATTATCATCAGTATAAGAGAAGTTCAAGCAATTGATATGTAAAGCATTAACCATCAAGTCAAAGTGCAAGTCATAGTAGGAAATAACAGAACTGATGTTCAAATTGAAATTTATAATATGCTGATTGGGGCAACCGGAAGCAATCTGAATCACAAAAGAAGGTGAAGTAGTTGCTGTCTGGTTATGCGGTAAAGCAGTTAATTCAGCAGTATTCTGAAGAATTGCGGTATAGGGATCATTCGTCGTTAAAGTCACTTGAGAAGCAGGAATGGAGCCCAAGCCGATATTTTTAATCACGAAAGCAAGGTTAAAAGTTTCTCCGGCATCGGGAAGATTATTCCCGTTTCCTGATATTTCCTGCAAATGATAACTGAAAATTACCGGCTCAGATTGAATCTGATAATTTTCTATAGTGGTAAAATACAATGTCGTCTGAGCCGATAATGGTTGAGCAGTAACAGGATACTGATTATTAAAAGTATAGCAGATGCCGATTTGTCCAGTCTGATCGGCAATTCCGATTGTTGCGTATTGGCCGTGATCTATATTATCTACTCCGTAATTACCGCTGTCTACATTATTGAAAACTTTATATTGAAATAAAATAGGACTATCCCCAGTCGGACTGAAATGGATGGAGGGGTCATACAAAATAACTTGAAAAGTCTCTCTCAGATAAGGGTTAAAGCGATTTTTCATATTTTGCCACTGGATAATCTCAGCATGCAAATTAGAATTGTAATAATAGAGCACTTTACTGGAAGTATCGGTTAAAAGGTCATCCCAAAAGGGTGCGATTATAGGTCGCGGGACTAAAGGACCCGGGATTTGCCAATTCATCCATTCTATGCTAGTTTGGTTTCCCGGCATAATAAAACCGTTAGAACAGATTGAGATTTGGTTGTATGCAACGCCATAAAATCTGAATTGGAAAGGCAAATTGACAATGGCTACAGCTCCGTCTCCTTCAGTATTGACATCTGAAAGATATAAATTTGTGCCTGCACCGCCCAAGGAAGGATCTATTTCAAGCCAATTGTAGGGGACATAATTAGTGTCACCGGGACCGTAACATACATAACCGTAACTGTCCGGTCCCGTAAAATCGTCGGCAGAGGGGGAACCGACTGTTTTAGTAAAAGTGAAGGACTGCTCAAAGCACGAGGAGTTATACAACTGTAATTTAAATCGCACCGGAATCCCTTCCTGAACGGAATCGGATACAACAATAACAAAAGGATTTTGGACGGTTATTGTCTCTGTAGCATTGACAGTTCCTACCGTCTGATTCGGATTTTGGATTTGGACAGAAGGATTAGAGCATTCCAGCAGAGCCTGCAAACCGTTTACTGTTACATAAGATATATTCTGCAAAGTAAGATTCAGATTATTGCTTCCGTATGTTAGCATATTATTGTTTGGAGAATCAACAGAACTTATAATATTCGGACCATTTTCCACACAACTAAAAGGCAAATCATAAGTTAAAAAATCAAAAGTTAGATGCAGATTCAGGAAAAGAGTTTTACCTTTGGGAGTATCCGATGCAACTGTTATCTGGAAATTCCGATCGGAAGAAGCTTGGGAAGAAGGGCTTATGTTACCGAAAGATGCATAGTCTTGATTGACGATAACAAAGTCATCAAGTGATTGCAATACTCCTTGCACATTAGTTAGAGAAGTGAGCTCATTTGTGCCAAGAGTTACGGGAAAAGAAATTGAGGAGCCGGCATGGCATTGCTGTAAAGCTGAGATATTTTGTAAAGCAATAGCAGGACTTCCGCTCACGATGGATAGGTTTGTTTGATACGGTCTGTGGTTAGGTTTGGTAACAGTTAATTTTGCTGTCCCTGTTGCTGCAGAACCATAATTTAATCTGACATAACCTTCCTCATTTGTAAAGCCGTAGACATATATCTCGGACGCTCCTTTGGTCAAAGTAACCCAGGCATTTTCAACGGGAGTTCCGTCCGTTTGGGTTACTCGCACTATTATATTTCCACCTGTATCGTATAAAATGGAAGAAGTTTGAACATTTATCTCGGTTACTTGTTTCAGCCATACATCAATTCCCGGATCACCTATCAGATTAATCTGCTGCATATACATATTGATGTAATTAGCCGGATTTTGAGGATAATTCGCCATAACGGCAAGTTTTCCTCTTACCATTGCAGGTCCGCATTGTGATATTCCTTCTTTGTATAAGCCGAAAGCTGTTGAAGCTGTAACTATATTATTAAGGCAAGTATGAGTTCCTCCTGAAGCGCCTATAACACCAATCATTCCTCTCGGCGCTGAAGGAGAACCTAATCTGAGCATTCTTTCAGCTTGAGAAACATTGCCTGAACCAAAGTTTGTCGTAAAACAAGTAATATAGCAAAAAAACGGGTATTTACCAGTGTTAGTCAAATTATTGATATCGGAAGCAGTCCAGCCGCTGAAATCTCCGTGTCCGCGATACCAATACATTCCAACCCCGGAATTGATGGCTGCGTTAATTTGACTGGGGAATGGCCCCGAATAAGCTTCAACTAATTGAGCGGTGGGATTGTAATCCAGCAGGAGATTTTTTACATAATTGATTGTAGTATGGCACGATAATCCCGATGTGCTGACATCCGCTACGAGAAAAGTTTTATTCAACCAATTGGAGCTGGAGACACCCTCCAGTTTTTCGTAAGCCAAAATACGGTTGACTGCAGTTTGAAGTTCATCGTTGCTGGAAAAAGTTATCCTTCCGATAAACGCATCAGGAATCAGGTCTGTCCCGTCTAAAAGAGTATATTTATAATCACCGACCATATAATAATCGAAAAGTTCCGAATAGGTCGGAACATAATTTGGACCGCTTGTTCCTCTTCCGCAAATTAAAATAAATTCCGGGGGATTTTGCCAGTTATCATAAGCGGATTGCAAGTAGTTTTTAATATCTGCATTAGTTGTTCCAAGCGTGGAGACATTGACCAGATGGACATCATATCCCTTTTCATGCTTCCAATCAGCCAAAGGCTGCAATAAACCTGTTAAAGATGTTCCGTTATAGAAAATGACATAACTTCCCGGAGCTTGAACATCAGTCCTGATTGCATCTTTGTTCAAGCAAATAGAGCGCAATAAGGATGCGGTTGCAGGTGTTAAATGATTAATTGCCGACGAATAATTTTTCTGCGGAACAAATTGCACCCTGATATCAGCTTGAGCTAAGGTTGTCAGCACGCGAGTATTATGATCATAACGAAAAGGCCTCAGGCAGATAGAAATAAGACGATTTCCGCGCATAGACATAGGTTGGGAAACAGACAGCCATTCCGTAGGATCAACTGCAAAGTCTCTTTCAGGATAGTCAACGTCGGTATAAGAACGGATAGCTTCATTATTTAAGACTATTTCCGCATCATAACCTTCGGGAATGTAAAGCCAGCTTTGCACTTGCGGCATGCCGGACATATTTTCCGCCCAAGTTTCCCCTTCAGCATCAGCAGGCAGAGTAATTTTATTGATTTGACGACCTTTTTCTTCACACTGATAATTAGAAAAAGAAGGTAATTTGAAATTAATCTGCCACTCTTGTCCCCCCGTCTGATTCAATTCTAAACTCCGTCCCCATAAAATAAAAACAGCCGACATTGCCATGACGCTAAGTGCTATTTTACGCATTCGCTTGCCTCGTTTCAAAATTAATTAGATGAAGAAGCAATTTCTTAGCCATAATTTTAGGATTAGCGATTCTATGATTAAGATTGCACTTCTCCTTTGCGACCGATAAGTTCATAAACAGGAACAGAAAGTTCTTTTCCTTTTATTTTAACATTATCAATAAAGCGTGCATCCATTACATGTTTAACTTTCTCATAAGTGGTGGCGCTGATAATAATTTTTGATTGAGTAATCACTTCTTTATTCAAAGCCTCCAAACGAGCGCCCAGATTGACTGTGTCACCGATAGCGGTATAATCAAAAATTTGTTCTGAACCAAGATTACCGACAATAGCCGTTCCGGAGTTGATTCCGATGCCGATATCAAAAATATCACGCCCTTGTTCCAGCCAATTCTTTTGCAGTCTTTTCAGTTCTTCACGCATATCCAAAGCGGTTTGGCAAGCCTGTAAAGCATGTTCTTCTTGCGGAATCGGCGTCCCGAACAACGCCACAATTTCGTCTCCGACAAATTTATCCACAATGCCGTGATTTTTTATCACCGTTTTAACCATAGCAGTAAAGTATTCTTTTAAAATTTGCACAGTTTCTTCAGGTTTGTGTCTTTCAGCATAAGCAGTAAAAGAACGGATATCGGAAAAAAGCACGGTAATTTCCTGTTGAGAACCGCCATACTTTAAATTCTGCGGATTTTTCAAGAGTTCATTAACCAATTCCGGAGCCATATATTGCCGGAAAGCATTTTTGATAAAGCGCTTGTCTCTTTGTGATTTCACATAGTGGCTCACGAGAGATGCTACATAAATCAATGTCAGCATGCAAATAAATTTAAGCGGCTCAACCAAATGAGCATTGCCGATAAAAAGCAGATACGATATGATCAAAGTAACAATTATAAGCCCCAAAGTGATGATTAAAGAATATTGCGGCTTCCATCTTACAAGCGCTAAATAAATCAGAATGCACGCCAAAAGTTCTATAAATAAAAGAAGCCAAGGACTGTAATACCGCAAAAAATGCCCGTTGAGAGCCATTTCCAAGAAGTTTGCCTGAATTTCTACTCCGGACATTAAGCTTGAATGGAAAGGTGTAAAAAATTGATCGTGCAATTCATCTATTGTGGCACCAATCAATACGATTTTATCCTGAAAAACGCCTTTTTCCACGAGTTCATTGTAAGAATTGAGGTCCAAACCGGCAGTATTCAATGAATAGTCATCCAAAACTTGGGAAAACGATATTTGCTTAAATGTATTAGCCGGACCGTAATAATTGATCAAAGCTTGAGAACCGCGGACAACCGGAATGCGAATTCCCGCTACATTCAAATATCCTTTACCGGTTTTCACACCTTGTTCCCAATCAGGTCGTGAAACTCTTCTGTTTGCCAAAGCCGCAATGCCTAATGAGTAGACGGGCTTGTCATCAAACTTCTTAAATAATTCGTAACCGCGCAGATAACCGTCTCCGTCAACTTTCATGTTGGCTAAGCCCCAATTGATGCATTCAGCCAATAAAGGTTGAATGGGAGGCAGTAGTTGTTGTATGTGAGGGTGAGATGCATCTTCTATTAATTTTCCCGCCATGATAACATTGCCTGCATCTTTTGCGGCAAGAGTCAAAGCTGCATCAGCATTTGGATTGGAATATTCCGTAAATTCAATGTCAAAGATAATTTGCCTGGCACCTGCTTTTTTTAAGTTAGAGATAAGTTTAGCTTGAAGTTCACGCGGAAAGGGCCAAGAAAGATTCAGATCCTGAAAAGTATTATTGTCAATCGCTACGATTACAATGCTGTCCGAAACCGGAACTGTACCTCTGATGCGAAAGAAAGAATCTTGGACTTTGTGTTCCAAATTGGAAAAGAATGAGAATTGGAAAAGGATTTCCACAAACAAAAAAATGATAACGGGAATGATAATCTTGTGCAGAATCCGCATTTGTATTTTCTCCTTATGCAAACATCTATAATCTATAGCCTAAAATCTTTGGGTCAAAGTCAATCGCCAGACCGTTGTAGTATAATTTTTGTGTTGAGTGTCATGATTTTTATAGATTTGCCAACCCAAACCCGTCGAAATGTAAGTGGAGGGAAGGGGATTGGCATTCGCACCCAAAGTTAAATAATTATAAGCTTGCTTATCCTGATCACCGCTAAGTGAAGTCAGATGATATTCCAGCCAGGGATTGAGCCTGTTTTCCCAAAAGCCGTATTCACCGCGCATAAATAACCCGAAATTGTTGCGAGTTAAAGAAGAATCTGCTTCCGAACCGTCCAATACATTATTGATAAAATTAAATTCAGTCTTAAGCGGGATTGATTGAAAGCGGCTGCTTAAACTGAGTGAAATATTATTCGTATCGTAACTATATAATTTCTTCAGGCTTTTAGCTTCCATTTCCGTTTTTCGACAGCTGTTACCGATGCGCCAATTAAGTTCAATCGTTGTAGGGGCATAAGATATCTGATAAATTTCATAACCGATACCTGCGGAAAACAAATTGTTATCAGATTTATAAGGAATATACAAAGTGGAATCTGTAAGCTCTATTTTGTCGTTCATTTTATTTTTTGCCCAGTTTTCCGTATAAGCAAAAGATAAATACGGGTAGCGCGGAATACGAAGCATGCTTTGCAAAAATAAACTGTTGTTCGTATTTGTTTCCAAATTAGTTGCGGAAAGATTATCTTTCTGCTGGGTAAAACCCCCGCTCAGCGCCAAATAATGCTTAAAAGTATACTGGTCCGAGATAATGAGTTGTGAAGCATCGTTTTGCATGTAATTGGTGCTGAGTGCATGAAAAGAAGCTCCGGTCTGCGAATAACCGGCATTAAGTAAATTGTTACCGCTCATACTTCTTAAAAAAGCTTTCCACGCGAACATAGATTCAAATCCCGATAACTTGAGAGAAATGGGAAACGGTTCCATATTAGTATTGATGATAAAAATATCGGCAAAATCGGCAGGATTTATGGAAAGGGAATCGTCTTTGGAAAGATAATCATTTAATTCGGCATTGGTAAAAGGACCGGGAAGAGTATTGCGATTGTAAAGACTGCCTGCTCCTTCTATACCTAATACGCATTTAACTTCCGGAATATTTATTCTGGTATCTATACTGAAGACGAGATTATCTTGAGGATTGACCAATTGAACGGAATCAGGGGTCATAATATATTTTTTATCCAGGGAACTGATTATATCTCTGTTTCTGGTAGTCGTAAAGCCGAGGGAAAAGCCTTCTTCTTTTCCCAATTGCAATCTGGTTCCGATAGCTTCCTGTTTGAAAGTCCCTCCTGTATAAGCAGTTTCTTTTGTAACGGGATTTACATATTTTTCACCGTCCGTTTGGCGAACTATTTCACCTTGAGTAAAAGTGAGGGCAAAGTTGCCGGTGTGAAGTTTAGTATAGATGCCTCTGATATTTTTGTCGTGCATAGTCAGATTACTCAAATAAGGAGTATAATCTCCCGCATAGGTATCCCAAAAAGGAAAAGAAGCTCCCAACAGAAATCTGTTCACATTTTGTTTATCTTCCTGCTGTAAAGTTGAAATATAAGTTTGAGCTTGTAATTTTAGTTTTTCGTAATCGGCAGATAAATTCAAGCTTGTCCACCCGTCATCGGTATCTGAACCGAAAGTGCTTGCTTCTTTGTCATTAGCGGTAGCCGTGATATTCGTGCCGGCATTCCAATTTCCGCGTAAGTTAAGAGGTAAATTTGTAATATTTGCGGAAGGTTTTACTTCCACAGTCCAAGTATTGCTGTAAATTTCCGCACCTTGTATTGTTTTAACTGTTATATAAGCCTTATAGGTTCCGGGTTTAGGTGAGCCCTCACGATACAATAACATATTTTCGCCGATATAAGCTCTTTTTGTTACATCCTTGCCGTTAACGAATATTTTTATGCTTTCCTTATCCAAAAGCCCTTCCAAAGCAAACCATGACACTGCCAAAGTATAACCGTCCTTGGCAGAAATAGAAGTTTCGTCGCTTAATAAGATAAAATCCCGGGATAAATTTCCTGCTTTTACTTCAGTTTGAACAACGAAAGGATGAATTTCCGCTTCCAGCAAAGGATAGGTTTGCACTTCACCGGACTTCAAAGTAAATCTGAAATAATATTCATAAGCTTCATCAGTTCCTGAGGGAACAGGCAAATATGCTCTCATCATTGGAGAGTTCAGGTTTTCCGGTTCCAGCTTCACGGAATTATATACGGCAGTCCCGCTTATGCGATACATAGCTTCCGCCGCTTCCACATCCGATAAACCTTCAAGAATTTCAACTTTGATTTCAGTCTCTTGATTTGGCTCCAATGAGGCAGGAGGAATATGATTCACAACTAAAGCGGGCAAGTTTAACACCAATATAAGAAAAGTGACACAGGCAACAGCTTTTATTATTTTATTTGTTTTCATACTCATCTCGTTCAGATTTTCTTAATAAGTAATCTCCAAATACTTGATGTTTCCGTTTGCATCAATCATTTGGATCCTTATAGTTTTGGGAGAAACCTGATTTACGCTTTCAATCTCTTTCTGCTCAGCATCCGTTACTTCACCGACTTTTGTTTCTCTGACATAAACTTCACCGTCGGAACCGCTTTCGGCAGAATAACCTTGCGCAACATTTTTACTCTTTCCGCTGTCTTTATTCTGCACGATAACTTCGCCTTCCAAAACTATAACTTGCGTCACATTATTCACATTGTAGCGAATGATAAATTCTGTCCCTTTCACGGAAGCCACAGTATTCGGCGTTTCCGCTTGATAGATCCCTTTGATTTTATTGCTGATTTGAGAGAAAACACTCCCAACCGATATGACTGTTGTTTTATTCAGCTGCTTATTTTGTTTGACGGCAGAAAAACGGACAACTGAATTGGGGAAGATTTTAACGGTGACGCCCCCGTCCGCATATTTAATTGCAGCATAAGCATCTTTACCGGTAAAAATTTCATCATTGTCGTAAAGCAGCTCGCCGTTTGCGAATCTAACCGCTTCCTGATTACGATACAGCTGCACGCTCCCTTTACTTTTAACCAAATAAGCAATCGGTTCCGCTGAAAATAATGCTAAAAAACTTGCCAACAAGAGGGCTAAACAAATCCATTTCTTCATTTTTCTCTCCTAATTATCCTGCAGTTCCACTTCTATTTCTTTTCCCGCTAAACTTTTGACTAAATCAACGGCTTCCTTTCCGGTATAAACGCGACCTTCATAAAACACTGCACCCGTTACATCATAACCTTGAGCAAAAGTATCTTGAATTGTTTCATTATTGAGCATCATCAAAGCTGCTTTTAATTGAGAAAAACTGCCGGATGTTTCAGTATCGGCAACATAACGAAAAACATACCAATCACTTTTGACTGTTCCGGCAGGAGAAGCATTTGTATCGGAGAGAGCGCTGCTTTCTGTAAAGACACCGGTTGTCACCTGCCATGCATAAATGTAATTATTCTGAAAAGGTAAAAAATCCGTGAACACATTGGATGCCACTTCCCCGTCGTAGACTTTTTTGCCGTCTGTTTCTACCGAATTGGCAGTGGGGGGATGAGAGGAAGCAAATTCGCGTATAATTAATCTGTATTTACGGAAAGGCTGATCGTAAGCTGAAGTGACGGAATTCCACATAAAAGTAATCGGGCGCAGATTAATTACGGGCGGAGTTTGTCCTATGGGCTTACCCGGATAACTCAAAAAAATCGCACTTATATTTTTAACAGTAATGGTAAAAGACACAGTTGCAAAATCCGATGGGTTAGGATTGAAGCCATCTGCATTTATCGGCTCAATCTTAAAATTAAAGGTCAAAGTTCCGTCCGGAAAATTTCCTGCTTGCAAAGCGTCCCGAAGAATGGAATTGCTGTTGACTATTGTATCAAAACTGATGTCTCCTTCCGGTTTATATAGTTTATCGCCTTCATTTTTATTGATGAAATCCCGATTCGTCAAGGTAACGCTTGTCTGCAACTGCTCTTTTGACTTATATCGCACTTCACTGACCATCTGCACATTATTCCAATTAATATTCAAAGTCAGCATATAGCGAAAAGGAGTATTTGTCCTGTTCGTGATTACAAGAGAGGTAAGCAGGGGCTGATTTTCCGGATTGACAGGATCAAATTGAGCAGTATTCAAAGAATTTACAAATATGGAAGGCGGCATAAAGACTGCAGAAACAGACGAGGCTTGTGCCCAAAGTCCGCCTGCCGCCAAAAGTATTATTAAGATAAAAAGCGTCGGCCGTCGCATTTTTCCTCCAATGCTAAAGGTTCAAGTCTTATTAAACTCAGACAAAGCAGCCTGAATTATGCAATTCAATAAATTACCGAAATCAATTCCGACAGCTTTGGCAGCCATCGGTGTTAAACTTAAAGGTGTCATTCCCGGCAGGGTATTCACTTCCAAAAAATAAAATTCACTGCCGTCATATCTGAAATCTATTCTTCCGTAACCTGAACACTCAAAAGCCTGCCACACGCGCATTGCGTAAGACTGCACTTTTTCCGCGGAAACAGAGGAAAGGTCAGCCGGTACATGATAATCAGTATTTCCGGCACTATATTTATTCGGATAATCATAAAACCCTTGATGAGGCTTGATTTCAACCACCGGTAAAACCTGCTTGTCCAAAATCGTGACAGTCAGTTCACGCCCGTCAATATATTCTTCCACCAAAACCTTATCGGAAAACTGCAGAGCATCATATAAAGCTTCCTTTAATTCCGTCTCTGAAGACACAATATGCACTCCGACAGACGACCCCGCTTCCACAGGTTTAATAACCAAATGTCCTGTCTGTTTTCTTAAATCCAATTCTTTAAGTAATTCGGTAAAGGACTTAACATTGCCGGCAGTTATTTGCTCTTTATTAACAACGGAAAAAGCGGGAACAGGCACTCCAACGTGCTGGGCAATTATCTTGGATAAAAGTTTATCCATCGCCAAAGCGCTGGCTTTATAGCCGGAACCGGTAAAAGCAAAACCGCAGCCTGTCAGCATTGCCTGTAAAATACCGTTTTCACCTTCTCCTCCGTGCAGACCGATAAATACCAAATCAGGTGTTTGCTTTTTCAAGGCATGTAGAAGTTCAAACCAATTTGCATAATCTGCCGGATCGGTCTCACTAACTTCATAACCGTTTAAGCGTAATTGCTTAGCTATTTCGGCACCCGAAACCAAAGAAACATTCCGCTCCGGTGAATTACCTCCAAGGAGAACTGTTATTTTCAACATCTGTTTGCATAACCTTTTTATTTTACTATCAATTTTAATTTTATCAATGCCGAAACTATAATCCGTGTCAAGCCAATTGTTAGCCCAAATAAGAAAAATCTATTTGATGATCCGGAAAAATAGTTTGAGTTCCGCTCCCAACGCGGCTTTCAATCTGGACGGACCTTTGCTGTTTGCGCCGCATAAGTCAAAAGCCATAAATCTTTCCCTGAGTGCTTGAAACAATTCTTTAAACAAGATGAGGCTTGCTCCTTTTTTCATTTCTTCCTGCTCAGTTGCCATCAACCAACCGTAGGCTGTTTGTTCACGATCGTTGATAATCGCAATGGAGCTTACTATCTCATTATCACGCAAGATGTTATATTGTTCCAAAATCCCTTCGTCCAAACCTGTTTTCATTAACCGCAGCACCCCTTCCCTGTCTTGTGGAAAAGGATGCTTTTTGCGTTCATACATAGCGTAAACCAATTCCAACATACGCTCAGGAGCTTTTCCGGCTGAAAAAACATAACCTTCGCGCTCGCCTCTTCTTATTTTTGCCGCTTCTCCCAAAAAGAATTCCGACTGCTTCTTCAAATTTAGAATATAAGTATAACGCGGAACGGCATTCAATCCCTCTTCCGTGAACCCGCGAATGTCCCATACTTCAGGCGTCAGACTTAAAAGCACCTTTGTGTAGTGCCGCTTTAAATATTCCCCCATCCGCAGCATAATTTCATACTGCAGAAGCTGATTACGATTAGCATTCTTGCGTTCCGGCAAGGTAAAAAACACCGGAGTGTAATAAACCAAAGTGGGATTATATGCTTGCCTAAAGCGGAGAAAACACTTTTCGTAAAAAGGCAGCCGGGCTACGGGATTATCGTTTTTCGTAACAATCAACACCTTAGGAGTGATTGAATAAAGCCCCCCCACCGCTTGCATCCAAACAGGATTAAACCACGCGGGTAAATCCGGACTTAGCTCTTTTGCTTTCTCCGGAGTTACTGTCAAACAATTGAAATAGTCCACAATCAAACCGGTCTTATCATATATATTTTTGCACCGTTTCCAAAAGTTCAGACAATTGGAAAGGTTTGATTATATAGTCAGAAACGCCGTTAGTAACAGCCTTACAGACATTTTCCACTGTTGCGTATCCGGTCATCAGAATGCAGAAAAGTTTGGGGTCTGCAGCAATCATTTCCCGCATAACTTCAATTCCGTCACTTCCCGGCATAACCATATCTATTACAGCCAATTGATATTTGCCGGCTTCAAAAATGTCCATTGCTTCTTCTCCGCTTTCCGCTAAATCAACTTCATAATCATTTTCGCTTAAATAGTCTCCCGCCACTTCTCTTAATAATTTGTCATCGTCTACAATGAGTATTCTTGCTGACATAATTTTACCTCGGACATCTATCTTCCCTATATTTTTATTTTTATTTTTTCCATTTTTCAGTCAATAAAAAAATACACTTCCCTCTGATTGCTTTGCCCAAGAGGGAAATTTGCTTGACTGATTATCCGCAGTTTTTTAAAAGGATATAAAAGTTAAAAAATGATGGTAACAATGTGCCGCTTAAAAATTTAGGAATATGGATAAAGTTAATATGCCGATAATTAAACCACTAAAAACTTGGAACAGAAAAGGCTCCGATGAAAAGGAAAGCTTCCGCCCCGCAAAGGAAGAATCGTTTTTCCCGCGTTGGTTCGGAATTCTGTTGTGTGTCCTTGTTCTTATTTTAGCCGGTTTGTATATCTATAATTGGCAGAATTGGCGGCAAACGCGGCAGAAATTGGCAAAAGCGGAAAAGGAAAATTTGGAATTGCGCCGGAAACTGGAGTATTATTCGGCTGTAGTGGATTCCGTTTATCAGAAGCTGGAGTCCATGCACCTATTGGAACATCACTCTTCCGCAGAGCATTTTTATCCTTATTATCAAAGTGACAAAACCGACCCAGTTTCCGATAATACTTTCGTCTACGATTCCTATTTGGATGCGCGCGTGAATTCTATAGAAGAACAGCTCCGCATTATCACAAATTATTTGGAAAGCGGTGCAAACTATGGCGGACCGCAAGAAGAAGATGCTTTGCCGGATATTTTGCCTTCCAAATCCGGTCCTTCCATTTGGCCTGCATTTGGTCGTCGTTCAGACAGCTGGGGTATGCGCATGCATCCTTTTTATCATCGGTTGGCATATCACTACGGACTGGATATTTCCAATCGGGCAGGAACCCCTGTCTACGCCACTGCAGACGGAGAAGTTATTCTGGCCGGTTTTGATCCGGAATATGGAAAACTAATCAAAATTGAACACAAAGGCGGCTTTGAAACCCGTTACGGACACCTCTCCAACTTCAAAGTAGCCGAAGGTGATAAAGTCCGCAAAGGACAAATTATTGCGCTGATGGGCTCAACCGGAATGTCCACGGGACCGCATCTCCACTATGAAATCATCCTGCACGGACAAAAAGTCAATCCTTCCCGTTATCTAAATCCCGCATCGGAAGAAGACTACTACTCATACCGATGATTGCTTCTTCTTTGTGCGCGCGGTTAATCACTCCTTTTGCGCCTCTGACAGCCGCATTGCCATACTCAACTTTTTCCGAGAATGATTTGGTTATTGCCATTGACGGCGGATATCAAATGTGTGGTAAACTGGGCATCAAACCTGCTGTTTTGATAGGTGATTTCGATTCCCTTAACCCGGATGAAAAGAAGCAGATTGAAGCATCAGGAATAAAGGTCATTTCTCATCCGCAAAACAAAAACGAAACGGATACCGAATTGGCTCTGCAGTATTGCCTTCAAAACGGTATCAAAGAAGTATGTATATACAATACTTTAGACGGGCGTTTTGACCATGCGCTGGCTCTGGTGCAGAATTTGCTGGAAGCCCATCTGGCAAATATCAAGTGCAGAATAGTTTCCTCTTCGCAAATCGTTTTCCTTTTGGATGAGAGGACAAAAACGGATTTCCCCATAGGCACCATACTTTCTCTCCTTGCAATTTCCCCTTCCGCAACTTTCATTTCCTCGCACGGATTGCTTTATCCTTTAGATGAGATAACTCTTTTCAATTGGCAATCACGCGGTATCAGCAACAGCGTTACGGAACCGGAGCAGACAATCACTCTAAAAAACGGAACAGCCCTTGCCGTTGTTACCTTGCAAGACGCCAATCCGGCTAAAAGTTAACCCTTTCCTCAACCAAAAATTTCCATTTCTTAAGACCTTCCTGCAAAATTAAAGATATATTCCGATAATATGGACTTAACTGCATCTAAGAATGCTCCTTCCCCTTATTCAACGGGAGGTCAACGCGGGCTTACCCCCCGTTAACCCCCCGTTAACCCCCCGCTTCATACAAGAGCCGCATCTCCATTTTTAATTAAAGAAATTAGCACTTTTTATTCGGTAGCCCCCATTTTATTCGGTATTAATTAATAGAGGCTGCTGTTTTAGTAAACGGGAATAATGAGTTAAAAAAATGCCTAACTTATTATCCTTCAACGAGAAAAAGCAGCAGCTACAGAAAAATTTGGAGGAAAACATGAAGACAGTTTTTAGACACAATCAAGCAGGATTAACCGGTAGAATGGATGACCTTATCCTTTATTATCGGCGTGATTTGGATCAAATTCTGGCAAAAAGATACACCAAACCGGCTCATAATCCTAATGCCGACCGCTTCAAAGCCGTTATGGCAAATCTCAAAACTTTGCATCCTTCTGCGGGTTATATCCAAAATTTTAAGGATTACTTAATCCAATACAATAATTTACCCGTTAACAGAAATAACCATATCGTCACTTGGAACAACCTGTGGTTAAAAGTCCTTTACGCTATGGCAAAATCAATTCCCGGTCTTGACTTGATGACTCTATCCCGCGAGCAAATCTATTCCGAGAATTTACCCTGCAAAACTCTTTGCTCTGCCATTGAAGCAGGTCTCCTTCCCAAAGTGATGGATTTTCAAAGATATAATAATCCGATTTGAAAAAATCTGCTCAAAAAATAGCGGCAAGAAGGAAAAGAAGAAAAACATAGATTGAAATTTATTAAATTACTGAACTAAAGTCTACGCCGCTTTTATTTAAACTTTATAAAAATAGGTCTATTGCAAGAAATGTAGTTGCTATTTGGCGAGTAAATAGTCGATGATTTTCTTTCTTCTGTCTGAGTTAATTCCTTGATGAGCTTTGATTTTAAACTTGAGAGCACTATTAATCCCTTCTAGGGAGTTAGTTGTGTTGGGGATATGAAGTTCCGGGTATTTCTGGAAGGTGAACAAATACGGTAGATTTGACTTTATACTACGAATAGCGCTTCTCAGTTTTCTGTGAGTATAGCACCATTTGCCGGTATCTGAGTAGGTCTTTTCTTTCAAGAATTGCTTCCATTTTAACATCCACATCTCTATCAACATAGAAAACACGTCTTCACAGGATGAAGTCATTGAATCCACAATCTTTTGCAGTTCCATCCCGGCTTGCAGTTTCGGGTTGCAGGTTAGGTATCGGGTGATGATCTGTTTCTGATGAAACTGGCACATTTGGATAGGAATGCCTGGAAACGCAGAAAACAACCCTTTTTTACCGTCGCAGACGATACCAGAAATAGAACATCCTTGAGACATAATATGTTCTATTCCCTGCCGATATGCATCTACTGTCTCGTATTTCACATATTGCCAATAGAGATTGATCCTACGGTTTGGGTCCCTGAAGATGATGACTCCAAAACCTCTACCAAAGTAAGTTGTATCCATAACCACTACGGCTTGTGAGGGATAAACTATATCCTTTGTTATCTGATATTTATCCAAGTATTTTTCAATAGTCGGATGGCTGACTGAATGCTGCTGGCAGAGTTCCTGGACAGTTTGCTTATGATCTATATAGTCATGCCAAATCTTTATACCAATGTTAGTTTCGTAGTCTCTTCTTTTGTTGTTGAAGATGTGGTTACAATCTAAACACTTGTATCGTTGCAATCCTCTGAAACACCCGTTTTTTTTACCCTCCTGGAATGGCATTTGGGGCATCGTTTTTTATTCACTTTTATCCTCCAAAATAAAAATGTGCATTTAACTATATGCCATTCATATGGATACCCCACTTTTTAGCAACTACATTTCTTTCAATACACCTAAAAATATGAATGTTCATTTTAGCGATTCTAATATTCTTATGAAAAAAAATTGCGTAAAATGAAATGCCGTGAATGAATTTAATGCGACTAACTAATTGAAGCATAAATCTTAAAGTAATTTGTGAGGCACAAGATGACGTTTCATACAGCACAAACTCATTTGTCTATTGTCTATATTTTATTCAACACAAAATAATGATGAAGTCATTATACAGCAACTTCCGAAAGCGTAAAAAAGCCCGCTTAAATGAAGCGGGCTTATAGCATGGAGAATTTATCTTTGCCGCCTAAGAAAAAGACGGCAGATAAATTTTCTGATTTTTACCTGTGTTTGTGCGTAACCTGTTCAGTCACTTGACCGGAAGTTTGAGAACGCTTGAAATAATAGGTATGGAGCAACTTCAGAGCTAAGGGCGAATTCGGTTCTCCCAAGAAG
>Ga0208826_1000053_pt1 | contig 136893 bp, 134 predicted proteins | sample AD_UKC115_MetaG_FD_184451 | JGI IMG/M metagenome (GOLD analysis project Ga0208826, IMG submission 184451) | Active sludge microbial communities of municipal wastewater-treating anaerobic digesters from Hong Kong - AD_UKC115_MetaG (SPAdes)... | ecosystem: Engineered > Bioreactor > Anaerobic >... | reverse complement strand
ATGCCGGGTGACGATGTGGCGATGGAATGTGACCTGATCATCCCGGTGGCGTTGGAGCAGGGCTCAAAGTTTGCTATTCGTGAAGGTGGTCTGACGGTCGGCGCCGGTGTGATCACAAAAATCATTGCATAGGTAGAAGAAGATGGCAAAACAAAAAATTCGAATTCGCTTGAAAGCTTTTGATCATCGGGTACTCGATCAATCTGCAAAACGGATTGTCGAGACCGCAGAACGCAGTGGTGCTCAGGTTGTAGGACCTGTTCCATTGCCAACTCGTGTTGAGCGTTTTACTGTTCGCCGCTCATCATTTATTGACAAGGATTCTCACGAGCATTTTGAGATCCGTACTCACAACCGATTGATTGATGTTCTTGATCCTGATTCCAAGACCATCGACATGCTCATGCGGTTAAACATGCCTGCAGGTGTCGATATTGAAATCAAGATCTAAAAAGTGTACCGCGAATTCGATTCTTTAAACGGTAGATCACCTTAAAAATTTATCAAACCCCTGGCATATATCGCAAAATGCGGTATAATGCTTAGGTTTTGGGCGAAAGCCCGAAAATTGGCAATTCAAGAGCGGTTTTGTGAGCGCACCAGACAAATACTCACCAGTGCCGCAGCAAGCCGCTGACTGAATTGTACAGGGATGATGCAGCCAAGCCCAGGCTGACAGTCTCTATAAAATATTATGAAGGAGAACAACTGAGATGTTTAAAGGGCTGATCGGAAAGAAAATCGGCATGACCCAGATTTTCGATGAAAATGGCGCGGCTCACCCAGTCACGCTTATCGAAGCTGGGCCATGCTTCGTTACCCAGATCAGGAATGCTGAAAAAGAAGGTTATTCAGCTGTTCAGTTGGGTTACGAAGAGGTCAAACCAAAACGGTTGACTGGTGGTGAATTAGGCCATCTCAAACGCAACAATTTACCTCCTCTTAAATATTTGCGCGAGTTTCGCGCTAAAGAGATCCAGGTAGCTGAAGGCGACAAGATCGATGTCAGCCTGTTTGCGGTTGGAGAAAAGGTGGACGTCTCTGGCCTGAGCAAAGGTAAAGGTTTTGCAGGTGGTGTGAAGCGTTATCATTTCCGGGGAGGGCCGAAAACACACGGTCAATCTGACCGCTTGCGCGCACCCGGTTCACGTTCGTCAACCACCACACCTGGTCGTGTATTCAAAGGTTCCCGCGGACCTGGTCATATGGGCAATGACGCTGTTACCGCACAGAACCTAAAAGTTGTCTTGGTAGACGCCGAAAGAAACGTCATCGGTGTTAACGGCTCCGTACCTGGTGCACGCGGCGGCCTAGTTGTTATTAAAGAGTCCCGGAAAGCTTAATCCGGTGATTCCTGGAACCGTTTACCTGGACTAAGGGAGCTTATGACAATGGAAGTTGAAGTCTTAAACATGGAAGGCAAAAAGGTCAGCACGGTAGAATTACCTGCCGCGATCTTTGAAGCCCCTATTAATATCGATTTAATGCATCAGGCGTTTGTTCAGCAAATGGCAAATGCCCGCCTGGGAACCCATGAGACCAAAGTCAAGAGCGATGTAGCTGGCGGTGGTCGAAAGCCCTGGCGCCAGAAGGGCACCGGCCGTGCCCGTCAGGGTTCCACTCGTTCCGCGCAGTGGAAGGGTGGTGGAAAGATCCACACCCCGCACATGCGGTCGTATGTTCAGTCTATGCCGAAGAAAATGCGTCAGGCAGCTCTGCGTTCTGCGCTTTCGGTGAAAGCTGCTGAGTCAATGATCGTAGTGGTTGATGAACTCAAAGTCAACGAACCCAAGACACGTATAATGGCTGGAGCTTTGAATACTCTGGTTGGTGACGCAAGCGCCTTGGTTTTGATCCCTTCTACGGAAGAATACGAAGGCGTGATCCGCTCAACCAATAACATTCCCGACGCCAAAGTCTTGAACGCGAATTACATCAATATTCGCGACCTCATGGTCTTCGATAAGTTAGTTCTGCCCGTGGCAGCACTTGATCTCATCAAGGCTAACCTGGGATAGGTAGGAGAATACGATGAGCACAATATATGATGTACTCCGCCGCCCGATCGTGACTGAAAAATCAAATTACATGGTCACCAAACTTCATCAGTATGTTTTCGAAGTTGCCATGGATGCCAACCGGACTCTGGTGAAAGACGCGGTCGAGAAATTGTTTGACGTTACTGTTGTACGGGTGAATATCATCAATGCGCCTGCAAAGCGCTCTCGCAGAGCCCGCAGCCGTCGTTTGATGATCAGCAACCCTGCTTATAAGAAGGCAGTGGTTACCCTCACCCCTGAAGATCGAATCCCTATTTTTGAAGGGGTAGAGTAATGGCTATCAAGATTTATAAACCAACAACTCCAAGCCGCCGTGGGATGACCGGTTATGGCTTTGAAGAAATCACCAAGGATACCCCTGAGCGATCTTTGATCGTTCTGCGCAAAGCGCACTCTGGCCGCAATAATTATGGCCGAGTAACTGTTCGCCATCAGGGTGGCGGTAACCGCCAGTTCATCCGTGTGATCGATTTCAAACGCGATAAGCTGAATATTCCTGCCCGCGTTTCTGCGATCGAATATGATCCTAACCGCACTGCTCGACTGGCTTTGCTCGTTTACGCAGACGGTGAAAAAAGATACATTATTGCACCTATCGGTTTGAAAGTGGATGATACAGTTGTTGCTGGTCCCGCAGCAGAAATTCGACCGGGAAACAGCCTTCCCATCTCCAATATTCCGGTTGGTACTCTGGTACACAACATTGAGTTGAAAGAAGGCAGAGGCGGCCAACTGGTGCGATCAGCCGGAACTAGCGCTCAATTGATTGCCAAAGAAGGTGACTTCGCCCAGATTCGTATGCCTTCAGGTGAAGTCCGTCTTGTCCGACAGAAATGCTATGCAACCATCGGACAGGTTGGCAATTCAGATCACAGCAACATCAAACTTGGTAAAGCCGGCCGAAAACGCCACATGGGAATCAGACCTACCGTTCGTGGAACTGCGATGAGTCCCCGCGACCATCCGCATGGTGGTGGTGAAGGTCGCCAGCCTGCTGGTATGCCCGGACCGAAGAGTCCGTGGGGCAAACCCACCCGCGGGTATCGAACTCGCCGGAATAAGAAGACTGACCAGTACATTGTTCGCCGCCGGAATGCCGGCAATCGGTAAGACGAGCGATAGATCTTAACCGAGAAGAAGGGACGAAAATATGTCTAGATCGCTTAAAAAAGGGCCGTTTGTTGACCCGAAACTACTGAAGAAAATTGAAGCAATGAATACCCGCAGCGAGAAGAAAGTTGTTCGCACCTGGAGCCGGGCAAGTACAATCTTCCCCCAGATGGTGGGTCATACCATTGCTGTGCATGACGGTCGCCGCCATGTGCCCATCTACATCACCGAGAATATGGTTGGGCACCGCCTGGGTGAATTTGCACCCACACGCCACTTCCGCGGCCACATGTCAGAAAAATCAACGGGAGCGAAATAACCATGGCAACCGAAATTCGTGCTGAATTAAAGAATTGCGGAGTGTCTGCTCAGAAGACCCGCCTGGTTGTTGATCTTGTGCGCGGCAAGCCGGCAGTTGAAGCATTGACAACGTTGAAATTTACCAATAAGGTTGCTGCTCGTCATGTAGGAAAACTACTTGCATCAGCAGTTGCCAATGCTGAAGAAAACTTTGGCATCAGCCGTGATGATCTTGTGGTTTACAAGATCACTGCCGATGAAGCCCCGACCCGCAAATGGCGCCGTTTTGGTGCCCGCGGCCGCTTCAAACCGTTGTTAAGGCGTTTCTCTCACATCACGGTTGTGCTGCGCGAGAAAGGATAAATTCAAGCAGGGCAGCAGGTTAAATCTGCGCCCGCATGAAAAGGACACCAGGAGAAATTATGGGTCGAAAAGTACATCCAATTGGTTTTCGTCTTGGAATCAATCAGCCTTGGGAAGGTCGCTGGTTCGCTGAGGGATCAGATTACCGTACACAGCTGCATCAAGATATTGTCATCCGCCGTATGATCCAGAACGAAGGAGACAAAGCTGGCATCTCAATGGTTGAAATCGAGCGTTTCCCGGGCAAAGTTAAGGTTGTGGTACACACCGCCAAACCAGGAATTTTGATCGGACGCAAAGGTGATTCTGTCAAAAAGATTCGTACTGAACTTGAAGCACTAACCGGCAAGAAAATCGATCTCGAGATCAAAGAGATAAAGGCTCCAGATTGCGATGCATATCTAGTTGCCAAGAATATTGCCGGGCAGATTGAACGTCGTGTCAGTTATCGCCGCGCGATGAAACGTGCACTTCAACAGGCCATGCGCCAAGGAGCAGAGGGTATCAAAGTCTCTGTTTCTGGTCGTTTGAGCGGTGCTGAAATGGCTCGTATCGTCTGGCTGCGAGAAGGACGCGTTCCTCTGCAGACTCTGCGCGCAAATATTGATTTTGCCCGTGCAGAAGCCCTAACCACCTACGGTCGCATCGGCGTCAAGGTCTGGGTTTATAAAGGTGAAGTCATCTCCGGTATGGAAGAGAAAGTTGAATCCACCGAAGGTGTATACGTTAGTGAATAGACTCTACACCGGGTGCTAATCCGGGTAATTTGAAAGAGGTAGCAGCTATGTTGATGCCAAAACGTGTTAAATGGCGTAAAACGATGCGCGGGCGCATGACCGGCAAAGCACTGCGCGGTGCCGAAATGACTTCAGGCGAATACGCCCTCCAGGCTCTTGAGCCGGGTTGGGTAACCGCCCGTCAGATTGAAGCCGCCCGGCGAGCCATCGTGCATCGAATGAAACGCGCTGGAAAAGTATGGATCAGGATCTTCCCTGATAAGCCGTATACCCACCGTCCTCCAGAAACCCGTATGGGTAAAGGCAAGGGCAACGTGGAATACTATGTGGCAGTGGTAAAACCGGGAAGAATTATGTTCGAAGTCAGTGGTTTGGCGCATGAAGAGGCTATTGAAGCTTTGAATCAGGCTTCTTATAAGTTCTCAATCAAAACCAAAGTTATTGCACGCAACCAGGGTGCGGGAGAGAGCGCATGAAAACTTCAGAAATTCGCTTAATGTCCACTGAGGAAATCAAAACCAAACTTTCAGATGCTCGTAATGAGTTGATGAACTTCAGATTTCAGGTGGTTACCGGTCAGTTGACTGATACCAGTCGATTGAAAATCACCCGCCGGCAGATCGCCCTGTATGAAACCATCTTGCGAGAACGAGAGTTAGGAAAGAATTTGGAAGGTGGAAAATGAATCAACGACGGCGTATGACTGGTATTGTAACCAGCAACAAAATGATGAAGACCGTGGTGGTTGAAGTTTCTCGAAGCTATCGCCATCCTCTTTACCGAAAAGTCGTTCATGCTACGCACAAGGTCAAAGCTCACGATGAGTTGAACTGTGCAATTGGCGACCAGGTTGTCATCGTCGAATGTGCTCCTCTTTCCCGGGAGAAATCCTGGATGGTCCAGTCGATTATCAAGAAAGAAGGAAAGACTCTGGACGTTGCAGAGGAGACAGTGGAATGATTCAACATGAGACTCGTCTAAAAGTCGCCGATAATACCGGCGCTCGTGAACTGTTGGTGATGCATGTCACCGGAGGATCCACGCGCAAGTATGGTACTGTGGGTGATATTGTGGTTGCAACAGTGAAATCTGCCGCACCACAAGGTTCGGTCAAAAAGAGCGAAGTCGTGAAAGCGGTCATCGTTCGCGCAGCCAAAGAATGGCGCCGTGAAGATGGATCCACGATCCGTTTCGATGACAATGCTGCTGTGATCCTTGATGTGGATGGTCAGAACCCGAAGGGTACTCGCATCTTCGGACCTGTCGCCCGTGAATTGCGCGAAAAAGGGTTCATGAAGATCGTTTCTCTGGCCCCCGAAGTTCTATAGCCGGAGATAAAGGAGCGATTGAATGAAAGTAAAAATTCGCAAAGGTGATCAGGTAGAAATCATCAGCGGCCTGATGGAAGATAAAGGCAAACGCGGTGAAGTCATTAAAGTACTGCCGGATGAAGAGCGAGTGGTTGTGCAGGGAATCAATATGCGCACAAAACACCAACGGCAGGTTCAATCTCAAGGTCGCACCGTCAATCCTGGTATTGTCCGCTTTGAAGCACCGATCAGTATTTCTAACGTTATGCTTGTTTGCAAGAAATGCAATAAGCCTACGCGTGTAAAACTGGTTCGTGAAGCTGATAAAACAAAGCGCCAGTGCAAGGAATGTGACTCGCTGATCGACGAATAAGCCGTTTGGGAGAGTGTTTGATGAATGTCTTGAAAGAACGTTATACAAATGAAATCTCACCGGCTCTGATGAAGTCCCTTGGACTGAAAAACGTGATGGAAATTCCACGTATCAAGAAGGTTGTCATCAATATCGGTATGGGTGAAGCAATGGATAACCCCAAAGCCCTTGATGCTGCCGTTCAAGATTTGAGTGCCATCACTGGTCAGAAACCAGTCATTACCAAAGCACGCAAAAGCATCGCCAATTTCAAATTGCGCGAAGGCCGTGCGATTGGTACCTCTGTTACCCTGCGGGGCGACAAGATGTGGGCTTTTTTGGACCGTTTGATGAATATTGTGCTTCCTCGTGTACGCGACTTTCGCGGTGTATCTGCAGAGTCGTTTGATGGACGCGGGAATTACACCCTCGGACTTCGGGAACAGATCATCTTCCCCGAAATCGAGTATGACAAAGTTGACAAAGTTCGTGGCATGGAAATTACCATTGTGACTTCTGCTTCAACTGATGAACAGGCCGCAGCACTGCTGCAAATGCTTGGCATGCCTTTCAGGAAGGACTAGTATGGCTAAGAAATGCATGGAATATCGTGAACTAAGGCGGAAATATCCCACTCAGGTACGCAACCGCTGCAAGCGCTGCGGTCGCCCGCGTGGTTATTTACGACGGTTCGGCTTGTGCCGTATTTGTTTCAGGGAACTCGCTCTCGAAGGTGAAATTCCCGGCGTAACCAAGTCATCCTGGTAATGCCAATTCGGAGGAAGAAACATGAGTGTTAATGATCCAATTGCTGATATGTTGACCCGTATCCGGAATGGCGTCATGGCCAGCCAATCCGTGGTTGCCATGCCTCACTCAAAGATCAAGGCTGAAATTGCCCGCATCTTGAAAGAGGAAGGATTCATCGAAGGATATGAAGTGGTTGAAAGCGAGAAACCCGGAATCATGACGCTGCGCGTCAAGATTAAATATGTGGGCGAACGCCGCCAACGCACGCCAGTAATCACTGGTCTCGAAAGGATCAGTCGCCCTGGTCGCCGTGTTTACACCCAAAAACAGGACATTCCCTGGGTTTTAGCAGGGATGGGTGTTGCGATCCTGTCCACACCAAAGGGTGTGATGACCGGTCAGAGAGCCCGCCAGCTTGGTATTGGTGGTGAAGTCCTCTGCAAGGTCTGGTAACCCATTGGATAAAGGAGGATTGACAACGTGTCTCGTATAGGAAAATTACCCATAACAATTCCTGCGTCAGTTCAGGTTGAGATTAAGGGCTCCACCGTGACTGTAAAAGGTCCCAAAGGAGAGATGAAAAGAGAGTTTTCACCTTTGATCTCGATCGTGAATGAAGACGGCAAAATTGTCGTCACACGCAGTTCTGATGCACCGAACGTGCGCGCATTGCACGGCACTACCCGTGCTTTGTTAAACAACATGATTACCGGCGTATCCACCGGTTTTACCACTGAGTTGGAAGTGGATGGTGTCGGTTACCGTGTTGAACTTGATGGACCGAAACTGGTTCTGTATGTTGGTTACTCGCATCCGTTCGTCATTGAGCCGCCAGCTGGAGTATCTTTTGAAATCGATAGTAAAACCCGCCTGGTCAAGATCAACGGAGCAGACAATGAAGTAATCGGTCAACTTGCTGCAGATATTATCAAGATCCGTCCACCGGAACCATATCTGGGCAAGGGGATTCGTTATAAAGGTCAGGTTATTCGCCGCAAAGCTGGTAAAGCTGGCAAGGCGAAGGCCTAGGATAGGTGAGGGCATATGGCTAAATATACTCGCAGTGAAGCAAGAATTCACAGGCATCGCCGTGTTCGTAAGAACATCAGCGGTACCGAATTGCGGCCCCGCCTGAGCGTTTATCGCAGTTTAGCAGAAATTTACGCCCAGGTGATCGACGATCAGGCCGGTGTCACGCTGGCATCTGCTTCCTCGATCGATCATGAGCTTCGTGAAAAGGTGCAGAATCTGAAGAAATCAGAGCAAGCCCGCATGGTGGGTGAACTCGTGGCCAAACGCGCCAAAAGCAAGGGTATCACCCAGGTGGTTTTTGACCGCGGTGGTTTCAGATTCAGTGGACGTGTCAAAGCGTTAGCCGATGCAGCCCGCGAAGCTGGCCTCGAGTTTTAGGCAACCAAGAGAAGATAGAGGGCCTTATTTATGGATATGATGGAATACCAACCCCTAGAAACGCAATATGACGAACGCGTGATCGAAATCGCTCGCGTAGCCAAAGTAGTTAAAGGCGGCCGCCGTTTCCAGTTCCGCGTAACGGTAGTCGTTGGTGACAACCATGGCAAAATTGGAATCGGTATCGGCAAAGCCAATGCTGTGCCCGATGCGATGCGCAAAGCGACAGAGCGTGCTCATAAGAACATTCAACAGATCGTTCTGACCAATACCACCATTCCGCATGAAGTGATTGGCCGGACAGCTGGAGCTGTTGTTTTACTCAAACCTGCATCTGCCGGTACAGGTGTTATCGCCGCAGGCGGCGTTCGTGCAGTGCTTGAAGTTGCAGGTGTGCATGACATCCTCACCAAATCACTTGGCAGTGCCAATGTGTTGAACGTGGTCAAAGCCACATTCGAGGCTCTGGGTAAATTAAAGTCTCCGGAAACTGAAGCTGCCCGCCGCGGAAAACCAGTCAAGGATTTGATGCCTTACTGGGAACGGAGGAAGAATGCCTAAGAAAAAGGAAGCTGTGAAAAAACTCCGCATCACACTCGTCAAGAGTGTGATCGGATACTCGGAAAAACATAAAGCCACCATTCGCGCTCTGGGACTGCGCCGTTTGAACCAGAGTGTTGAGCAGGTTGATTCACCTGTGGTGCGTGGTATGTTAATGAAAGTCAATCATCTTGTCAAAGTGGAAGAGCAGGAAGTGCAATGAAACTACACGATCTCATGCCAAATGAAGGCGCTAAAAAAGAACCAAAGCGCAAAGGGCATGGCATTTCCGCCGGTCAGGGAAAGACCTCAGGCCGCGGAACCAAAGGCCAGGGCTCACGCGCAGGCTCCGGCGGTAACCTTTACCGCCAGGGTGGCAACCTTCCTTTCTACCGCCGACTGCCGTTCATCCGTGGTGAAGGGTTTACCCCACCCGCGAGTGTTGAATATAACATCATTAACCTGGATCAACTTGAGCGGTTCCAAAAAGGAAGCATTGTCAGCAATGAATCCTTGAAAGACGCAAAATTGCTCCATAAACCCGGCAACCCTGTAGCCATTCTTGGCCGTGGTGAAATTAAAGTGGCGTTGACTGTAAAAGTTCAGCGCGTCACAAAATCTGCCCGGGAAAAGATCGAAGCAGCTGGCGGCACCGTAGAAATCGTCGCCTGAACGTAACCTAAGGAGTAACGAATGAAGCGATCAGCCTGGCGCTACCTGTGGACATCTCAAGACATCCGGAAAAAACTGGTGATCACTATCATCTTGCTGGTGATCTACCGGTTGGCGGCGAATATCCCCGTCCCCGGTATCAACCGCGATGTGATTCGTTCACTTGCCGAGATGGGAGGGGCTGGTGCATCTCTGGTCAACCTGCTAGACATGTTGTCTGGTGGCACCATTACCAATTTCTCAATCCTGGCGATGGGTGTTTATCCATATATCACAGCGCAAATCATCATCCAGCTTCTCGTTCCAATCATCCCTGCTCTTGACCGCAGGCTGAAAGATAATCCACGCGAAGGCCGCAGCTTGATGGAAAAATGGACGACTTTGTTGACGATTCCGATGGCACTCTTATCTGCCATCGGACAGGTCAATGTCTTCAATTCCATGGGCAGCGGAAATGTGCTAAACACACCCTTTGGGTTTACCGGCGCTTCCTTGTTGCCCACGCTCACATTGCTGATCAGCATGGTGGCAGGAACAATGTTGGGCATTTGGCTCGGACAACTCATTTCAGAGTTTGGTATTCCCAACCAGGGCCTTTCGCTCATCATCTTTGCCGGTATCATCTCTAAAATCCCTTCCAACCTGGTCAGGATTCTGGCTGACAAGGAAAATGGATGGTGGGTTTTATTGGTCATCCTCGTATTGCTTGCATTGATCATCTTTTCGATCGTTTATGTGCAGCAAGGCCGACGAAACGTGCCCGTTCTTTTCCCGGGCCGCAGAGTTGGCAACCGTATGTCCATGCCGGTGCGCAGTAACCTGCCGCTCATGGTAAATATGGCTGGCATGATCCCGTTGATCTTTGCGCAAACGTTTCTGTCTTTCCCGGCATTAATCGCGAGTCAATTCCATGAAAAAGTGGCTTCTGGCGAGGGTTTCTGGTACTGGGTCTACACCAATTTCAGCGGTGGTGGAGTGATTTACCCAATCATCTTCTTCATCCTGGTTGTAGCCTTCACCTTCTTCTACACGGATGTCCTCTTTTCTCAGCAGAATTATGGTGAAACGCTAAAGAAACAGGGTGCGCAAATCCCTGGCGTTGTCAGAGGCGGCCCCACGCAAAAGTATCTGACCAAGGTGCAGCGCCGCATCACCTTCCCGGGCGCGTTCTTCCTGGGATTCGTGGCTGTGTTGCCGTATATCATCGGTGCAATCCTGCCAATCTCACAATCTACTGCGTTTATTATTTCTGCTGCTGGATTGCTGATTGTGGTGGGTGTGGTTCGAGATACCTTCACTATCATTGAAACCGAACTTAAAGTTCACGGTTACGACGAAAGTATTATCAAAGGTTAATATGGCGAGATACATTGTCCTTCTTGGACCTCCAGGAGCTGGCAAGGGAACACAGGCACAAATCATCGCTGAAAAGTATCAGCTGGTGCATGTTTCCTCCGGTGACCTCTTCAGAGAGAATTTGAAGAACCAGACCGAGCTGGGCAAGCATGCTCAAACTTTCATGAGCCGCGGAGAACTGGTTCCTGATGATGTGACGATCGCCATGGTACGTGAACGGTTGGCCAGACCGGATTGCCGGAACGGCGCTTTACTGGACGGGTTTCCAAGAACCCCGGCACAGGCAAGCGCACTGGCTGAAATGTTAAAGGAATTCAACGGTGCAGTGAATGTTGTACCTTATATCTCTGTCCCAGCTGAAATACTGATCGAGAGATTAAGCGGCAGGTGGACCTGCCGGTCTAATGGTCATGTGTTTCATGAAAAGTTCAATCCACCTGCCATTGCTGGAATCTGCGATCTGGATGGATCAGAATTGTATCAAAGGGATGATGATAAAGCAGAAACGGTGAAAAACCGCATCAAGGTCTATCAGGAGCAGACTTCACCGTTGATTGAATATTATCGGAAGAATGGTTTACTGGTAGAAATCGATGGTACGAAACCCATCGAAGAAGTCACGAAAGATATGTTGACTGCCATCGAGGACGCAAAATAATATGTCGTGGGATCGCCAGATTACTTTGAAAACTCCACGCGAGATTGAGATTATGCGCGAAGCCGGCAGGATTAATGCAGAAGCATTAGCAGCCGCCCGTGCAATCATCCGACCTGGCGTTACCACAGCAGATTTAAACGCAGCTGCTGAAGAAGTGCTGCGCAAGTATGGTTGTACTAGCCCTTTTAAAGGTTACCCGGGACCGTATCCTTATCCTGCAAGCACCAATGTAAGCGTTAACTACGAACTGGTGCATGGGATTCCTGGAAAGCGCAAGCTCAAGGAAGGGGATATCGTTTCTGTCGATTGCGGGACAACCTATGAAGGGTTTGTTGGCGATGCCGCATTTACCGCCGAAGTCGGAGAAGTCTCACCAATTGCAAAGAAATTAGTGCAGGCTACCGAAGGAGCGTTATTTGCCGGGATCGAAAAAATGGTAGCTGGTAATCACCTGGGTGATGTATCAGCAGCCATTCAAAACTATGCTGAAAGCCGGGGTTTCTATGTCACGCGCGAGTATACCGGGCATGGTGTTGGTAGAGCCATGCATGAGGGCCCGCAAGCCCCCAATTACGGTACGCCGGGACGAGGACTTCTGCTTCGGGTGGGAATGACCATAGCACTAGAACCAATGCTGCTGGTTGGCACACCTTACACTAAAGTGCTGCCAGACCAATGGACGGTTTCATCTGCAGATGGATCATTGACTGCCCATTTTGAACACACCGTGGCCATCACAGAAAACGGTCCACTGATCCTGACTACGCAGGGAGATGGGACTGTTCTGGACGGAAAGTGGAAGTAGTAGTAAAATTACAACTTCGGATTAAAAGCAGTGTGAAGGAGCTCGTAACATGAAAGTTTCACCATCCATTCGCAAACGTTGTGCGAAATGCAAAATTGTAAAACGCAGTGGCATTCTGTTTGTTATCTGCGAAAACCCAAAGCATAAACAGCGACAGGGGTAAGGACATATGGCGAGAATTGAAGGTGTTGATCTTCCGCGAAACAAGCGGATCGAAGTAGGTTTGACCTACATTTTTGGGATTGGCCCCACACGCGCAGCACAGATCATTAAATCCACACAGATCAATCCGGATACCAGGGTCAAGGACCTGACGGAAACGGAAGTTGCTGCATTACGTGAGTACATTTCCAAAAATTATAAAGTTGAAGGCGATCTGCGCCGAGAAGTGCAGATGAATATCAAACGCCTTATCGAAATTGGCTGCTACCGTGGAATGCGGCATCGTCGCAACCTTCCAACACGCGGCCAGCGCACACGCACGAATTCCCGAACTGCCAAGGGTCCTAAGAAGACTGTGGCCGGTCGCGGACGCCGCCGTGGAGCAGCAAAGAAGTAATCTGGATACAACAAATGGTCAGGTGGGGTGCCTTCTCCCCCCGCGGCAACCTGACCACTTGAGAGACCAGATATATGATAGGATATTGAATTAAGAGGTTTAACGAGGAATTATGGCTCAAAACGTACGCTCGACGCGCCGTACCAGCACGACCCGCAAAACCAAACGTACCTTGTCATCGGCTCAGGTTCATATTTTCGCATCGTTCAATAACACGATCGTTACAGTGACCGACCAACAGGGTAACGCGCTTTGCTGGGGAAGTGCGGGATCGGCAGGATTTAAAGGCTCTCGCAAGAGCACACCATTTGCGGCTCGTCTCGCTGCCGAACAGGCTGTTAAGTCTGCGCAGAATATGGGAGTTCAGGAAGTTGATATGATTATCAAAGGACCTGGACCTGGACGTGAATCAGCCATTCGTGCTGTACAGTCATTGGGGATGAAAGTTCGCTCCATTACTGATATCACCCCGGTACCCCACAACGGCTGCCGGCCTCCGAAGAAACGCCGCGTGTAATACAGGAGAAGGTAAATTATGGCTAAATATATTGGTCCGGCATGTAGAATCTGCCGGCGTGAAGGTGAAAAATTATTCTTGAAGGGAAGCCGCTGCTTCTCACCAAAGTGTGCTATGGACAAACAGCGGAATTTTGCCCCTGGTCAGCATGGACGCACCCATCAGGGTCACGGAGAACGTGAATCAGACTATGCGCGCCAGCTGCGTGCGAAACAGCGCGCCCGCCGTATCTATGGAATGACAGAACGACCGTTCAGACGATTCTTTGGAATAGCTGAACACAAACGTGGTCAAACAGGTTTGATCTTGCTTCAAACACTCGAGACCCGTCTCGACAACATTATCTTCCGCATGGGATTCGCTGAGAACCGTGCTCAGGCAAGACAACTGGTCAATCACGGTCATTTTACAATCAATGGCCGCCGTGCAGATATCCCCTCCATGCTTGTCAAACCGGGTGATATTGTCGAAGTTGCTGAAACTTCCAAGAAGCTGACCTATTTTAAGGAATTGGCTGATCTGGCTGAGAAGCGTGTTTGTGCTGTTTGGATGGATAGAGATCTTAAGAAACTTTCCGGTCGTGTGATTAGGCTTCCTGAGCGATCAGAGATCGATGGCAGCCTGAATGAGCAACTGATCGTTGAGTATTACTCACGCTAAGGTTCATTGACCCGATGAGAGGATACGATTTGGTATCGGAAAGGGGTAAAGTGTGTGCGCTCTAATTAATATGGTTACACCCAAGGTGGAACGGGATGCCGAAGCCCGCAACTATGGGAGATTCATTATCAGCCCGCTCGAAAGAGGAATGGGAGATACGCTTGGTAATGCATTGCGCCGGGTGCTTCTTTCTTCCTTGGATGGAGCTGCGATCTCATCTATTCGAATCTCTGATGTGACTCACGAATTTGCCGATATTCCCGGCGTGCGTGAAGATGTCATTCAGGTAATTTTGCAGGTGAAGCAGATTCGCATGATTTTACACGAGGGCGAAACTGCCCATTTGCACCTGGATGTGCGCGGTGAGGGCGTTGTGACGGCTGCTGATATTCAAACACCAGCCGAGGTAGAGATCGTTAACCCTGAACTCTATCTCTTCACTGTGGATGACGCAAAGACAAAACTGGATATTGACTTTACTGTAGACCGCGGACGTGGTTATTCACCAGCCACTGATCGAAGTGGAAAGCTCCCCATTGGTGAGCTGCCTGTGGATGCCATTTATAGCCCGGTAAAAAGAGTTAATTTCACAGTCTCGTCAGCCCGTGTTGGTCACAGCACAAATTATGATCGTTTGACCCTTGAAATCTGGACAGATGGAACAATTTCTCCAGAAAAAGCTCTTGGGGCTTCATCCAAGGTCATTATTGATCATCTGCGCTTAATCTCCGGCATCAGTGATGAGACTGTACTGCTGGGAGTTGAAAAAGAAGTCGCCGGCAGCCATTTGACAAGTGAAGCTGTTGAGACACCCATCGAAAACCTTGATCTTTCTGTGCGTGTCTTTAATTCCTTGAAACGCACAGGTATCCGAACCGTCGGAGATGTGCTTGAGCTGTTGGATAAAGGTGAAGAAGCCGTTATGTCCATCCGCAACTTTGGCGAAAAAAGCCTGGATGAGCTGCGCGATAAGATGAAAGAAAAAGGCTTCATGCAAGACGAAAAAGATGTGGAGTAGGAAGATATGCGTCATCAAATCGCTGGTTATAAATTAGGACGACAAAAAGATGCACGTGCCGGTTTACGCCGCACGATGGTAAAACAGTTGTTTGCTCACGAGAGAATTCAAACGACACACGCAAAAGCGTTGTTCATTCGCGGCGAAGCTGAAAAGTTGATCACTCTGGCCCGCCGCAGCGGCAAGGGAACGGATGCTGAGAAAGTGCATGCCCGCCGTTTGGCCGCAGCCCGAATCGGAGATGCCGCACTGGTCAAAAAATTATTTGACGAGATTGCACCCCGCTTTGAGAACCGCAATGGTGGTTATACGCGCATCTATAAATTGGGACCTCGTCTCGGCGATGCTGCAGATATGGTCTTGATCGAGCTTGTAGAAGAGTAACCTATCCGGCCAGATCTGGACGGATCGGAATGGCACTTTACCAACTTATCCTCGCTTACGACGGAACCGATTTCTCTGGGTTTCAACGTCAGGGAACGGCACGTACCGTACAGGGTGTGTTTGAAGAGGTCTTAAAAGAGTTTGGCTGGAATGAACCAGCGATCCTCTTTGCCGGACGCACCGATGCAGGTGTTCACGCTACTGGACAGGTTGTGTCTTTCTCATTGAACTGGCAACACTCATCTGCTACGCTTCAGAATGCGTTGAACTCTAAACTTCCAGATGATATTTCGGTGTTAAAGGTATCGAAAGCCAAAGCTGATTTCCATCCCCGTTATGATGCTTTGAGTCGAACATACCGGTACACAATTTATCAACTACCTGGAAGACAACCACTACTCGAGAGGTTTGCCTGGAGAATTTGGCCTGAGGTCAACGGAAGTGATTTGAATGATGCTGCACAGCTATTCATTGGAAGATATGATTATTCTGCTTTTGGGCGTGCCATGAAACCAGGCAGTTCAACGATCAGAGAAGTCATGATCAGTCAATGGAGCCCTGTGCAGGATGGCTGGCAATATGAGATTAAAGCCAACGCTTTTCTCTATCACATGGTCAGACGCTTGGTTTACGTTCAGGTCAGTTACGCGAAGGGCAGATTGCAATTATCCGATATCGAACTGGGTTTAACCTCTCAGGTAAGGCTCAAACCGGGAATTGCACCAGCGCATGGATTGGTTCTCACACATGTTGAATATGATGGTCAACGGTGTGAAAGATGCGAGGATAATGGAAATTTGGAAGACTTGGCTTAAGTACATTATGCCGATGGAGAAGATATGGTGGACAAGACTTACGTCCTAAAAGGAAAACAAGAACCAGATTGGTTGCTGGTTGATGCAGCAGGCCAGGGAGTTGGTCGGCTTGCAACTCAAATTGCCAGCTACCTGATGGGAAAACATAAACCAACTTATACCCCCGGTGTGGATATGGGTGATGTTGTGGTTGTGATCAATGCATCGCAGCTCGACATCTCTGCAAAACGCCTGGAAGAAAAGAACTATTACAGACATTCCAATTATCCGGGTGGTCTAAAAACCGTGAACATGAAAGACCAGATGAAGAACCATCCTGATCGGGTGATCATTTCCGCTGTCTGGGGAATGCTTCCGCACAACCGCCTGGGCCGATCGCTGTTGAAACGGTTGAAAGTCTATGCGGGCAGCGAACATCCGCATACTGCACAAAACCCGAAACCGGTGGCATAAAGGAGCAAGAGAAATATGTCGGTTCAATATTACGAAGGTGTTGGTCGCCGCAAGGAAAGCACTGCCCGTGTGCGTTTGATGAGCGGAACAGGCAAATTTACTGTAAATGATCGCCCCGTGGAAGAATATTTTCCACGCACTGGCGACCTTGAAGCTATTCTTGGCCCTCTGACCGCAGCTGCGCAGGATCGGTCTTCTTTTGACATCACAGCCACCGTGCGCGGTGGTGGAGTGACCGGTCAGACCGATTCAGTGCAATTAGGCCTGGCCCGTGCACTGGTCAAACTCAATGCTGAAAACACTGCTTTACTGCGTAAAGGCGGCTATCTGACCCGGGATCCACGCGTGAAAGAACGCAAGAAACCTGGTCTCAAGCGAGCCCGCAAGGCACCTACCTACACAAAACGTTAATCTTCAGGTTATTCCTGATCACTCGAGGTGCAGTCACTTATGGCTGATCGGAAATGATCGAATCAAAATTCGATCTTCCGGTCAGCTTTAAGACCGATTGCATCTCTTTGTTTTAACGGAGTACACATGCCAGAAAAGACACATCAAATCATTAAGTTATTAGCTGAAAATTTGCCCGAACTGGAAAAAATTTTTCCGGGAGAATTTGAAAAAGGTATTCAATTGATTAACGGAAGTCTCCTTCTAAAAAGCCATTTTCTCCCCTTTTCTCCAGAATTGCCGGTGTTGATCGAATTGCCGCCGGATGGATTGTTCCTTGAGCGGTTGAAAACGCTACTCCAGCCTAATTATTTAACTGAGACGCGCGCATATGTACTTCTAGGGCGAGATGAGCAGCAATATGTCTGGAGATTAACCACAATTTCTGAGATTAATCGAATTGAACAATCGGTCAGGGCAATCTTCATTCCAGCCGGGAAGCCCGGTTCCTCTCTGGAGGGATTCATGGAGATTATCGCCCGCCTGCGAGCACCTGATGGATGTCCGTGGGATCGCAAGCAGACTCACGCCAGCCTGCGGCCTTATCTACTCGAAGAAACTTATGAAGCACTTGACGCGCTTGATCGTGGGGATCTTTTGGATCTTAAGGAAGAACTGGGAGATATTTTGCTGCAAATTGCGCTGCATGCCCAGATTGCCAGTGAGAACGGTGTTTTTTCGATTACTGAGGTGCTATCTGGAATTTCGAACAAGATCGTATCTCGGCACCCGCACGTATTTGGCGATGTCAGCGTAAGAGATGACCGCGATGTGGTTAAAAATTGGGAAAAATTAAAAGAAATCGAACGGGCTGAAAATGGTCGCGATCCATCAAAAGGGCTGTTGGACGGAATTCCTGCCATATTACCAGCGCTTTCACAGGCACAGGTTATCCAGGACCGCGCTGCAAGGGTGGGATTCGATTGGCCAGAAATAGCGCCAGTTATCGATAAGGTAATGGAAGAATTGCAAGAAGTTAAAGAGGCTGCAACAGAAAAAGAACGCGCCGGGGAACTGGGTGACCTTCTTTTTGCTGTGGTGAATCTGGTCAGATGGTATCGAGTGGACGCAGAATCTGCATTAAGGCAGACGAATCAAAAATTTCGCAGACGTTTTGCCTACCTGGAGGAACACTCAAAGTCAGCCGGGAAAGAGTTGCCAAAGATGACACTGGAAGAAATGGATGCCCTTTGGGAAGAAGCCAAAGGGCTGGAAGAATAATGGGCGATTTCTTCAAGACTGGCAGACTGGTGAAAGTGTTCAACGCTCGATTATAATAACACCATCACATTATCCGAGGAGACCCATGGCGCAACCTTTGATCGAGTGTATTCCAAATTATTCTGAAGCCAGGCGTCCAGAAGTAATGGATGCCATTGTAGATTCCATTCTTTCTGTTCCGGGTGTTACGGTTCTTGATCGTCATTCTGACATTGACCACAATCGCACGGTGATCACCATGGTTGGATCTCCGGATGCGGTTGAGGAAGCGGCATTTCAATCGATCAAGAAAGCCCAAGAATTAATTGATTTGAATGAGCATGAAGGGGCACATCCACGAATTGGTGCTACCGATGTTGTGCCGTTTGTGCCTATATCAGATGTGACGATGGGTGAATGCGTTGAACTGGCCAGAAGACTGGGAAAAAGGGTAGGAGAAGAGCTTTCAATACCAGTTTATTTATATGAAGAAGCTGCAACCAGACCTGAGCGGCAGAACCTGGAAAATATTCGAAAGGGTCAGTTTGAGGGATTAAAAAGTGAAATTGAAACCAATCCTGAACGGTTTCCTGATTTTGGCCCGGCAAAGTTAGGATCAGCAGGCGCCACAGTGATTGGGGCGAGGGCACCGCTGATTGCGTTTAACGTTTACCTAAACACAGCAGATGTTACCATTGCGCAGAAGATTGCCAAAGCTGTGCGCAATTCTTCGGGTGGGCTGCGTTTTGTTAAAGCAATGGGTGTCATGGTGGAAGGTTTGGCTCAGGTTTCGATGAATCTGACCAATTTTGCGAAAACTCCGATCCCGCGCGTGGTCGAAATGGTGAGACGTGAAGCTCAGCGATATGGTGTCGGTATTCATCACAGTGAACTTGTGGGGCTCATTCCACAGGCTGCATTAATTGATACAGCTGTCTGGTATACACAGCTTGACCAATTCGAACCACAGCAGATTCTCGAGAGCCGATTATTTAATGTAATGAAATCTGAATCTGCAGCGCCAGCAAAACCATATGCATTTCTTGATGACCTGGCCAGCGAAAATCCAACACCGGGCGGAGGGTCAGCGGCTGCATTTACTGCAGCTGAGGCGGCCGCGCTTGTGGCAATGGTAGGCCGGGTCACAGTCGGGAAAAAGAAATATGCCCAGGTTGAAGCTGAGATGTACAAATTGATCGAGCGGGCAGACACCCTGCGCCGCGAATTGACCGCGGGTGTGGATGAAGATGCCGCTTCTTTTGAACAATATCTTCAGGCGATTCGTTTGCCAAAAAATACCGAGCAAGAGATTCAGGAGCGTGACCGAGCGATTGAAGCCGCGACTCTACGCGCAGCGCAGGTTCCGCACCACACAGCTGGACTGGCGATGGAAGTGCTTTCTCTGGCAATTACTGCAGCAGCGAATGGTAATGTTAATGCCATTTCTGACGCTGCATCAGCTGCCAATATGGCGGCCGCAGCTGTAAAAAGCGCGGGCTTAAATGTAATGATCAATTTAAAAGGATTACAGGATCAATCTCGCGGAAAACAACTGGCCGATGATATCCAAAAGTATTGCGAAGAAATTAAGACCGCAGAGACTCGCATTGCTGAGATATTAAAAGAACGCGCTGGATTCTAACCAAAAACTGCAACGAAGGAGAGTTGGCATGGGAATCAAGTCAGACCGCTGGATAAGAAAAATGGCTCTTGAACAGCATATGATCGAACCGTTCATAGAAAACCAGGTACGTGATGGGGTGATCTCTTATGGCCTCTCTTCTTATGGCTATGATATCCGAGTAGCAGATGAATTTAAAATTTTTACCAATGTTTACAGCGCTGTCGTAGATCCTAAGAAATTTGACACCCGTTCCATGATCGATTTTCAAGGTGATGTTTGTGTGATTCCCCCCAATTCATTTGCTCTAGCCCGCACGGTAGAATATTTTCGCATCCCTCGCAATGTTCTCACGATATGCGTTGGCAAGAGCACTTATGCCCGCTGTGGAATCATCGTCAATGTCACCCCGTTCGAACCCGAATGGGAGGGTTTTGTTACTCTCGAAATTTCGAATACCACTCCATTGCCCGCAAAAATTTATGCCAATGAGGGAATTTCTCAGGTTTTATTTTTTGAAGGTGATGAAGAGTGTGAAACCTCGTATGCGGATCGCAAGGGGAAATATCAGAAACAACAGTCGATTCTCCTTCCCAGGTTGTAATCTTTGATGGATTTTTGCAGATACCAGTGAGCTGAAAAATGATTCGAAAATCAACATTGAACGCATTCCTGAGCGTTGTGGCGGTTGTATTTTTAAGTGGATGTACTGTTGTGGAATCTTTTCAACCAACGGCTACCGAAACACCTTCACCAACATCTACCCCAACACCACCCCCGCCGACACCCACCCCAACAGCCACCAAAATCCCGTATTATGCTGAAGCCACGGTATTCTCGGGCGATCTCCAGGTACCGATCCTGATCTATCACCGTTTCATTCCTGACTTTGACGGTGAAACAACCTCGATGAAAATGCAGTATTCGGAATTTAAAAGAGAGCTGCAAACACTCTATGATGCAGGGTTCAGTCTCATTTCACTTAAAAGCTGGATCGATGGTACTTTTATCGTACCTGAGGGCAGGAAACCGCTAATCATCACTATGGACGATGCCTGGTTTGCTGATCAGATCTATATCAACGAGGATGGTACACCATCGGCATACTCGGCGATTGGGATTCTATGGCGTTTTGCCAACGAACATCCAGAATTTGGTTTCCATGCTGCATTGTTTGCCATTATGGGCGACAAATATTACGGTGATGTTTTTCTACCGAATTATCAACGCTTTATTGTCAGTGAAGGTACAGCCTGGAAAGATAAGTTAGGGAATACGATGGTCTGGGCATTGGAGAATGGAATTGAAGTCGGTAACCATACCTTCCTTCACCCCAGACTCTCCGAAATTAAAAACAACGCTGATATCCAATATCAGTTGAGCCAGAATGATTTATACGCGCGAACTTTTCTTGAGAGAGTGGGTCGCAGCGATCTTTCTGAAAAAATGGATAATATCATTGCGCTTCCTGAAGGAATATGGCCGGCCACGCAATCTGGCAGGAATGTCATATTGAACTATATCAACCCCGAAGGTAAACTTGTTATGGCTGTCATGGAAGCATACAATATGGATGCCGTACAGTTTACCCCTTCTTATTTCAGCGCAGGCTTCAATCCATACGCCATTCCGCGTATCACGGCATCGCCATTTTTTGTGAACTATATTGTGGAAAATAAGGATCTCATTCCTACCGCATTAACCTGTGAACTGGGTCCGATGGATGAAGAAAAGGCGAATGACCAATCGACGCTTTCCGACGCGATTAAAAATGCCATAGCATCCGGTCTGTGTTCGGAGGGAGTCTATCACGTAAATGGATTTATTTTTTTTATCAAAGATGGAAATTTGACCCTACATTCTGCGCCAATGGAAGAAGCCTCCATTTCTGAATCGACCGAAACACCGTTGCCATAAAAAGAACCGCTGAGAAATCAGCGGTTTTTCTTTGTATAATATGCTCACCAATTGTGTTGGAGGGTGAATGACAAAGATCAAGAGTGTCATCAAACGCACAGGGGCAATCGTTCCATTTACACCTGAACGGATCACCAATGCCATCTACCGCGCGGCTGTAGAAGTGGGGGGGCGTGATCGTAAAACTGCTGAGGAGTTAACCCGCCTGGTGGTTGAAATCCTGGAGAGTAACCCTGATCCTGATTACACGCCACACATTGAAGAAATTCAGGATGTAGTGGAAAAGGTACTGATTGAGACCGGCCATGCCCGGGTGGCGAAAGCATACATTTTGTATCGCGATGAACGCGCCCGCCATAGAAGGCAGAAGGAAGCTCAAGTTGCACGCCCTTCTGAAAATATCCCTTGGGCAAAGATCTGGCATGTGCTGGATTGGGCAGTAGATCATCGGCTAAACACGGTTGATGGGTTGAATTTTCGCATTCGAACCGGAGAACTCTCTCAGGTGATCACCGAATCTGAAGCGGCGTACATGGTCGACATGGAGAATGCGGTGAAGAGCATTCTTGCGCGGCGGGATGAACTGAAGATGGTGATCATTACCGGGCCTTCTTCTTCAGGAAAAACTACCACCACGATAAGGGTGGGTGAAAAACTGAAACAGGCAGGAATGAAACTGGTCGCGATCAATCTAGATAATTACTTCTTTGATCTTGAATTTCATCCTAAAGATGAATTTGGCGATTATGATTTTGAGACCCCCCAAGCCCTAGATCTGGAATTAATTAATCAGCATTTACAACAATTGATTGCTGGTGAAGAAGTGTCGATCCCTTATTATGATTTTAAGACCGGGCATAGGATCCCCGATCAAACTCGCTTACGGTTGAATCAGGATGAAGTGATTTTGATTGATTCATTGCACGGGTTGTTTCCAGCTATGACAAAAGGGATCGATGACGCATTAAAATTCAAGCTTTACCTGGAACCGTTATTGCAAATGAAAGGTAATGACGGTGAGTATATCCATTGGACCGATATCCGGCTCATCAGACGTATGCTGCGTGATGCTGCCCACCGGGCATACGATCCACGACAGACGCTGGAACACTGGCATTATGTTCGCACCAGCGAGATGCGAAACATCATCCCGAATATTAACACTGCTGATGCGATTATAAATTCAGCCATGCCTTATGAATTGGCGATCTATGCTGCGCGTATGAAAACTGAATTCCAAAAGTGGGCATTGGAATATAAAGATAATCCACTGCGTGAAGATGCTTATAACCGCGCTGATCGTGTGGCAAAATTACTCTCCTGGATTACACCGGTAACAGATGATTCCCTTGTTCCCACCGATTCAGTTATTCGGGAATTTATTGGTGGATCGAGTCTTAAATATCAATAATATTTGAAAATAAAATTTTTCAGAAGCGTGGGCATTATTGAGATAGCACATTGATCTCAGACAAATATGTTTCGAGTATATTGATTTGATTCAAAGAATAATGAAACAACGAGAGCGTATCACTCTCGTTGTTTATCATCACATCACGCAGTTTGATTATTTGCCTTTACCGCCAGGATTACCGTTTCCACCAGGGGTGGGGCTTCCAGGGTATCCGTTTCCTTGGACTGGTGTGTTTTCAGCAGGTGGGTTACCAGGCTGGTTTTCTGGTCCTCCAGACGGAGCTGCAGTACCATTCTGGGCTGGCTGCCCGCCATTTGACGTAGCTTCTTTTCCTGGCTCGGGCGTGGTTTCCCAGCCTGATCGAAATTCATTGTATGCTCCTTCAGGGTCAACGATGCCAGATTCGACGAGCTGAATTCGTTCTTGAAGGATGGTCCTTGTTCTCAGCAGGATTGGATCATCTAATTGCTGATCCATTAATTGTTCGCGGGTTTGAAGTGTATCCCTGATGCGTAATAGTGCTCGAATAGCAGCTTCATTTTCAAGAGATAATGCTTGTTGAAGCGCGAGGTTGATCTGGTTCTCCAATCGCGCATACACCGCATCAGGGGGCATAATGCCAGCCTCTTTTAGATCGTTGATTTCATCAATCCTTCTGAGGGCATAATTCAATGCCAGTTCTACTTTTGTTTCTGGCGACATGGTCAATTCCAGCGCTATGTCTTCGGTTAGCGTTTTCACCGGATACAATAATTCATCAGGTGTACTGTCTTGTGCAGCATATACCGTTGCTGTTGAACCACCGAAAACTAAACCTATGGCCAACAATATTGCTAATAATGTACTCATTTTTCGCTCCTTTTTTGGTAACTTGTTCCAATTGTTTTGACGAGGTTCAGGAGCGTTTGTTACGGGTGATTTGCTGATCAGTTTTGCTTGAGCGAGGAAACGTGATTTTCCTTCAATGGCTTTTTCGTTATCTCTGGGAGGAAATTGATTGAGCTGATTCAACGTTTCGAGAATCTCTTTCATCCTCTTATTGAACATTATGTGTCTCCTTCTTCTGCAACTCCTTGCGAAGTGCATTTAGAGCCCGGAATAATTGACCTCTTATCGCGCCGTTGTTTTTATTAAGAAGACGGGCTATGTCTTCGTTATCCCAACCTTCCAAATACTTCAAGATGATGATTTGTTGTTGTTCCATTGTCAGTGACAGGATTGCTTCGCGTACTTTAGAGATCATGATGTTTTGATGCGCTAGCTCTTCCACGGCAATGGTTTTTTCTGGGAGGTCATCTGTCAACTCTTCGGGATCCTTTTTTCTGTGGCGATAGTAATCGATGATCCAATTGTGGGCAATTCGATACAAATAGGATTGAAGATGATCGACCGGGCCCTGTGAATTGTGCAGCGCTTTCAAAAACCTCAAGAAAGTCTCTGATATACACTCTTCAACGACCTGCTGGTTTCCCAACAGGCGCATGGCGTAGCGATACAGGGGTGGACTGTAAATCTCGTATATATCAGACAGCGCCCGTTCATTAAAATGCTGCGCCTGTCGGAGCAGTTCTTTTTCGTCAATATTCATCACATCCATTATTAATGAGGTGCCACCTGGCAAACAGTTACGGTAGAATTATTGAATAGAAATATTATACTAGGTGCAAATTATGGTCTTAAAAAACAATCTGCCATACGCTGAATCCTACTGGGTGGTTCCGGGAAAGATTATCGCGGGTGAATACCCGGGAGTGTTTGAAGAAGAAAAGACTCGTAAACGCATTCAGGCGTTATTAAAAGCCGGCGTACGTACATTTATTGATCTAACAAAGCCAGGCGATTCTTTTCATCCGTACCAGCCTCTTCTTTATCAAGAAGCAGAAGAGTATGGAATCGATGTAACTTGGAAAAATTACCCGGTTTCCGATCTGGGGATTCCGTCAAAATCTCAAATGATCAAAATTCTGGATGAAATTGATTTAGCTGTCAGACAAGAAAAGCTACCGTATATCCATTGTCTTGCCGGTATTGGCCGAACCGGGACGGTTGTGGGTTGTTATTTAATCCGGCATGGTGTACCGCCTGATGCTGTCCTTGCGCAGATTGCTGATCTGCGTAAAGATGTTCCAACATGGTGGTGTACGAGCCCTGAAGTGAATGTGCAGGTGCAGTTTGTTTTAGGGTGGCATGAAACGATATAACCTGACAGTTGATTGACCATTCGCGTCGAATGGGGTAAAATTTGCGCTTACATGTGTTGTACCCTTCACATGAATCTACTATTGGAAAGGGCTTGAAAAATGAAAGTAATGTTGTTGAAAGATGTCTACAAGCTGGGCCATGCAGGGGATGTAAAAAAGGTGGCTGATGGTTATGGCCGCAATTTTCTTTTACCTCAAGGGCTCGCAGTTCTGGCTACTCCCGGAGCGTTGAAAACAGTCGAAAAAATCCGTGAGAAAGCTGCCATCGAACGCGCTAACCTTAACAAAGAAATGGGCGGGCTTGCTGAACGGTTGGCAGATGTTGAACTGCAATTTGTCAGCAAGGCTGGCGAAACCGGCAAGTTATACGGATCCATCACTTCACAGATGGTTGTTGATGAATTGAACAAGGTTTTAGGCACCAACTTAAACCGCCATCAGGTTGAGATTGAGCCGATCCGCTCCCTGGGTGAGCATATCGCCATCATTCGTCTGACTGTTGACTTGAATCCACGGATCAAAGTGATGGTGTACCGCGAAGGCGAGATGATTAAAGCAGCCCCAAAGAAAGAAATTCCCGCCAAAGCCGAAGAACCGGTGGAAGTGAAAGACGAAGCTGCTCCGGCTGCCGACGAGGCTAAGGAAAGCGCTGAGTAAATTTTGTTTTTCTGATTTGCGCGATGAACCGGCCAAATCAGCCTGGGGGCTGGGTGGCCGGTTTCTCTTAAAATGGATTAAGATTAACCCATGACAATTGGTGAATACCTCAAGCGTATACGAGAAGAAAAGAAGATCACTCTCGAGCAGGTAGCCGAGGGCACAAAAATTCGTATACAATTCTTAAAGGCAATTGAAGAAGATCGTTTAAATGATCTGCCTTCTCTTTCGCAGGCCAAAGGATTCTGCAGGCTTTACGCGTCTTTCCTGGGACTTAATCCGGTGCAGGTTTTTGACGACGTTGAGAAAGCAAATCGCCCAGTAGAAAAACCTGAACCGGTTGTTGAATCCGCCGAAAAGCAGCCAGCCCCGGTGGCTGTTGAAAATCATGAAGCCCGACCGAAAAAGAATATCACCAGAGTAACCAGACGGAAACAAGAAGTTGCTAAACCTGGGCAGGAACCATCTGTACCCGTAGAAGAAAAACCACACTCTCAGATCATTTTTGAGGAGATCGGCAAAGAGCTTCAAAAACAGCGTGAAGCACTCGGTCTTTCTCGAATAGATATTGAACGGCAAATCAAGATTCGAGAGTATTTTATCTATTCGCTTGAGCATGGCCAAATCGATAATCTCCCGTCCACTGTGCAGGGCCGTGGCATGTTGAATAATTACGCGGCGTTTATGAATCTGGATGCCGATTCTATGCAAATGCGCTACGCAGAAGGGCTGCAACTGCGAAGGCAGGAACGCCACCAGGCTGAAGAAGAAGCACGCAAAACCGGGATCACTGTGGTGGGCAAAGAACCACTCAGCGGGTGGCGAAAATTCCTTACCACCGACCTTTTAGTAGGCGGCAGCGTATTTATCATCTTATTCTCACTGGTTATCTGGGGCGCAATCCAGGTGATTCGCACAAGTTTTCCAGATGTTGAACCTGCGGCTTCTCAAACTGTTGCATTATTGCCAGATGCCACACCATCACCTTCGGCTGTGATAGAAGTTACCGAGAGCCCGGTTGCCAGTCAAAATGTCCTCACGCAAACAGGCAGCGCACCTGGAACCGATCTACAAACAGCGCTCACAGCTGTGAGCAGTGATCCAATCCAACTGGTTGTGGTTGCCTATCAGCGGGCTTATATGAAAATTACGGTTGATGGCAAAGAGGAGTTCTCTGGACGCGTAACCCCTGGGAATGTTTATTCATATTCTGGTAAGACGAAAATTACGTTGTTGACCGGGAATGGTGCAGCTTTACAGGTTTACTATAACCAACAAGACCAGGGAATTATTGGATTTTTGGGAGAAGTAGTTGAGCTGGAATTTACGGCAAAGGCAATGGTTACCCCGACACCGCGATTTACCGCAACACCAACCCGAACCCAGCAGCCTACGCTTACAGCACTGCCGACACAGACATTACAGCCAACCGCAACAATCCCTACCATCACCATTACACCGGCGCGAACGATCACACCCCAACCATGAAAAAGAAAACCTTTTATCTCGTTTCTCTTGGCTGCGCCAAGAATAGCGTTGATTCTGACTCGATGGCCGCACTGTTGCAGCGCGATGGATATGCTGCGGTAGAAAACCCGTCCAAGGCTGAGATATTGATTATAAATACCTGTGGATTCATTCAACAGGCGCGTCAGGAATCATTAAATGTATTGAATGAGCTTGCAGCCGAGAAAAGGGCAGGACAACTGTTGATCGCTGCCGGATGCCTGACAGAACGCTATCGAGAGAATATTACCGATTCTGTCGCAGGTATCGACGGTATTATTGGCACACGGCGCTGGATGGATATTGTTAATCTGGCTCAAGAGTTGAGAGCCAATCCACAAATACCCCGCTATCATCTTCCAGAGGTTGATCGTATCGGAACTGATGAGCAAGGGGTGTTGCGTGTGTCTGTACAGGGTGCGAGCTCTTATTTAAAAATTGCCGATGGCTGCCGACGAGCGTGCGCGTTCTGCTCCATTCCACTGATAAAGGGTCCACCTGTCAGCCGGCCGATAGAATCCATCATTCATGAAGCTGAGATTTTGCAGGATAACGGAATCTTGGAATTGAATCTGATTGCGCAGGATACCACCGATTATGGTTCTGACCTGGGTATGAAAGATGGCCTTGTGACCCTGCTGGAAAAGATGTTGCCGAAAATACCTGAGATTCCGTGGGTGAGAGTGCTTTATGCTTATCCTGGTTTTGTCAGCGATGCGTTGATTGATCTCATGAGTGCAAACAACCAGCTTCTCCCATATCTTGATATTCCACTTCAGCATGCTCATCCAGAAATGTTAAAACGTATGAAGCGCCCATCGGATATGGATTGGGTGCGCCAGACGATTGAAAAAATGCGTAAGCGTATTCCCAGCCTGGCATTGCGTACCACTTTCATCACCGGATTTCCGGGTGAAACAGAAGACGAATTTCAGACTTTGCTGGATTTCATTCGTGAAATCGAATTTGATCATCTGGGTGTGTTCCCATATTCTTTTGAGTCGGGAACCTCCGCAGAACCTCTTGGCGATCCTATACCAAATGAAGAAAAGGAACGACGCGTCGCAGAGATCATGCACTTGCAGGAAGGCATTTCTCTCAAGCGCAATCAGCGCATGATTGGCAATCAACTCGACGTCTTGATTGAGGGTAATGGTGATGGGATCTCTGTTGGTAGGTCTTATCGTGATGCACCCGAAATCGATGGTCTGGTCATTGTCGAAGATATTGCGAATGTTGGTGAAATTGTTCCTGTGCAGATTACCGGGGCATTGACGCACGATTTAATGGGAAAACTGATCAAAAAATAAGGCTGAGAAATCAGCCTTATTTTTTTTGATCAACCTTCAGGGGTTGGTGTTGGTGCGTTTGGATCCAGTGTGGGGGTAGGGGTTGCGGGCGGATGGGCACAATATTCTCGCGCTTGCGGGAGTTTCGCAGCCACGCTGGAGTAAGAATAAATGCTCTGAGATTTCTCATACTGGGTAACCGCTCCGCACCAGTCAAAAGTCTGTTGTAGATAATCGCCATAACCATCCAACGCTTTGGCATATCTCTGGGTAACTGTAATACCGGAACTGTCCATGAGTTGTGGAACCATTCCATATAATGTGGCAAACTGGTCTACTGCCATTTGCCAGTTGACTGACCAGTATGAGCCAGCTGCCAGATACATTCGTGCCCACGAGCGATAAGATTCTGCATCGACATCTATCGGAGCAATGTCTTCGGCAAGGGCAAAGGCATAAAGACCACTTTCCAGGTTTCCTGCCTGAATCTCAGCAATTCCATGATTGCGCAGAGCGGCATAATATAATCCATCAACTTTTACTGGTTCGTAAGTCGGATCGATATCGCGTAACGCAAGAACCGTGTTGTATAGGCCTGTCCAGTCACCAGCCTTATACTGATCTTGAGCCTGCTTGAGCAAAACGCTGGTGGATTTTGTGTCTCTGGTGGGAACAGGGGTTATGACTGCCTGAACGGTAGGTTGTGGGGTAGTAACCTGCACACTGCCTTGATTTTGAGCGATCAGAACACCGATTTCCACCAGCTTCTGATCAATGTTTGGATAATCGGGATAAATTTGAAGAATATATTCATAGCGCTGTTTAGCGCTGTTGTAATTGCCAGCTTCTTGATCAATGATTGCTAGCGCATACTGTTTATTTGCGAAGGTTAATCTTTGTTCCGTTTCTGCTGCCTGTCTGGCTTGCATACCCAGGAGATATCCGATGCCAGATCCGATTGCGGAAAGCAGCAGAATTGTCAGAATCCCGAGCCAGATCCATTTTGCTCGTTTGGGTTTCATGCTTGTCGGTAGTTCATTCTCGTTTTCTGAGGTTTGTGTTGTTTCAGCAGATACTTGAGATTCATCGCTGGAAGGTTTTACCGCACGCATTACCTTATTGGGACGGGTTTCATCTATAGACTGCTTTGTCCCTTTGGTGGGTTTGGTTTCTTCCATCGGTGATGGGATATTGATTGGTGATGTTTCTTCAAGTTTTTTCTTTGGCATGGCGACAATTATACCGTAAAGATTCCAATGAACTAGATTTTAGACGCTACAACCTGGCTAGTAGTTTCATTTCTCGCCAGATCCACGGTAGAGCTGCGGTGAAACCCAATACCATTGGTAGCGTGGCCGAAACGAGAATCGGTAAGCGATCTGTAAATAGTTGCAGGCAACCCCAGGTAAATATGGAAGCAGTTAACAAAGCCAGGAATGAACGGACGATTGTGGAACCCGGGTGAATGCGGATACCACCGATTTTTGAGAGTAAAACGAGAAGAGCCGCGGCTTCGAGGGTGAAGATGATCGAATCCGTGAGCGCAATCCCCGGAGCACCCAGCACACGGTAGAGAATACTTCCGAGAAGAATATATAGAATCACGTTGGAACCTGCGGTGATCAGCGGTATCCAGGCGTTCTGGCGGGCATAGAAAGAACGCGCACTGATCTCCTTCAATGAATGGCCAAACAGGCCGAGCATAAAGGCAGCCGTGACCCAGTTGAGTAGAGCAGTTCCTTCTTCACCGAAATCGAACGCCAGTTTTAACAGGGGCTGCAAACCAAAGGCCAGAACGGCTGCGATTGGCAGCGAAAGAGCCAGCAGCACCTTGACCGCTTTTTGCACGGTTTCTGTGAATGCCTGCCTGTCTTCTCTGGTGAAATGCTCCGAAAGGGTAGGCAGCAGGGCAGTGCCGATGGCTGTTCCAATGAGCGTTTCGGGAACCTGCTGGATCATCCAGCCGTAGGTGAGAGAAGTAACTGCCCCGGCTGCCAGGCGCGAAGCCAGGTTATCACGGATGAGAAAAATCAATTGGATACACAGCATCGTCAACAGACGCGGCCCCATGAGCCGCAACACTTTGAGGACTTCTTCATTGCGTATGTTTATGGAGGGGATCCATCGGAAGCGAAATTTGACCAGACCAGGGATTTGGATGGCCAGGTGCAGAACAGCACCAATGATCACCCCGTAGACAAGACCTTGCACGCCCAGCCCGAAGGCTGGAAGGGTGATGGATCCAATGGTATATCCGGTTTCAGGCGAAAGGATGGTGACGCCGAAGATCTGGCCAATATTGTAAAAGAGGGGAGCCATGGCCGGCAGGAGAAAATGCTGGTTGGCCTGCAACCCGGCCATCACCAGGCCGCTGATGGAAAAGATGATGGTGGCGATCAGGTTGAGGCGCATCAGGCGGATGACGAGGTGCTGCTGATCAGAGGTGAAGCCGGGGGCAATGCCAATCTCGGCCTTGACCATCGGGCTGGCAAAGATCGCTACCAGGGCGGCGAGAAAAACGGTCACCACGAAGGCCAGGTTGGCGATGCGGCTGAACAATTCCCACGCAGAGTGCTGGCCAGATTTGGTGAGCACTTCGGTGAGCACGGGGATGAAAGCGATGGCGAGAGCACCACCGGAGATCAGTGCAAAAAGCAGGTCAGGGACGTTGTTGGCAACATTGAAGGCGTCGAGTTCGCGCGAAAGCCCGAACTGGCGGGCAATGAGAATCTGACGAATGAATGCCAATACCTTATCGAGCAAGAAAAAGAATGCCAGTAACAGGGATATTTTCGTCAACCGTGAAAGTTTCATCGCTTCACCAACTTAAATGATTCTTACAGAATACTATCATAAAAAAACACCATTTGATTCGGTTCCTGGATGACCTAAAAACAGTTAAAATCAAATTGATCAATCACGGCCAATACTTGGAATCCAGGAGTAGTAAATGAACACAAAAACGGGAAAATTGTATATCGTGGCTACTCCCATCGGGAATATGGGCGACATTACCCTGAGGGCGATTGAAGTATTAAAGAGTGTTGATGCTGTGATTTGCGAAGAATTGAAACCGGGAAGTACGCTATTAAAAAAGCTGGGGATCACGGTAAAGGAACTGGTGCTGCTCAATGAGCATAACGAGGCAGAGAAAGCAGCTGACCTTCTGGTGAGACTGCTCAATGGCGAATCGATGGCGCTGATCTCAGACTGCGGCACACCGGTGTTTTCCGATCCCGGTGCGTACCTGATCCAGCTCGCGTCCAGCTCGGGTGTGGAGGTCTCTCCGGTACCTGGGGCATCATCTCTGAGCGCGACGCTCTCCTTGCTGGATACGAAGATCGAGCGTTTTGTGTTTGCGGGTTTTCTACCGCGTGACGCGGAGCAGCGCCGGCGAGAATTATCACGCTACCGCGGTTATCGCATGCCGGTGGTAGCCATGGATACACCCTACCGCCTGGCAGCACTGCTGGAAGATGTGGCAAAAATTTTTGGCAAGGGGCAATGGGTGATGGTAGCTTTCGATTTGACGCTGCCAACCGAGTGCGTTTTCCGCGGCGAGGTGGGCGATGTGATTAAGCAGGTGGGTTCGAAAAAAGGCGAATTTATGCTGGTGATTGGGCGTTAGTGAAGTGCCTTTTGTCTAAATATAAGTGAGGATGAGATGAAGAGGTTTTTAATGACGCTAGGTGGGATTGTTTTGATCATTATCCTCCTGGTAGGAAGTCTGGCTTTGTTACGTAAGTCCTACAGCCGTCCTTCGGTGATTCTCACCAGCAATTGTGACGCACCCTGTTGGAATGGCATCACTCCCGGGCAGACAGGTTCATGGGATGTACACGAATCACTATATGAAATTGAAGGCATTAGCGAGGTTGGGGGAGAATATAGCAGAGATGAGAAACTGGAACGTTACACATGGTATTTCAACCGGCCCATTGAAGACAGTGGCGGCTCGGTCTGGTTTGATGGCGAACGAGTAATGGCCATCGAAATCCTGTCCATAAACTCTCTGGACCTTGAGGATCTTTTCGAAAAACTGGGTGATCCAGAGACCTACGCGAAGGTACTGCGCAAAGGCGAACAGCGCGAATACCTGGATGTGTTACTCCTCTATCCTTCAAAAGGATGCCTGGCTGAAGTGTTACTGGATACAAAACCTGGCTCAAATACAGTTCAGATCAAACCCGGCACCGGTGTGTTCAGGGTGGCTTACTTTGAACCGGAAAAGTTTTACGAGTTGATGAATACAAAAGTCTTTTTCGATGTACCTGTGAACATCAATACGCTGAGACTGGAGCCATGGGCAGGGTATGGAGAGATCGCCTTCGAGAGGGAATGATCGACACAATTTATGTTGTAGAGAGCGAATGTCCGAGTGAATAAATAATTTAAAAAAACCGCCTTGGTGGCGGTTTCGGAGTGCCTCCACGGAGATTCCCGCAGGTCCGAGTAAAGAAATGAAAAACCGCCTTGGTGGCGGTTTCGGAGTGCCTCCACGGAGATTCCCGCAGGTCCGAGTAAAGAAATGAAAAACCGCCTTGGTGGCGGTTTCGGAGTGCCTCCACGGAGATTCCCGCAGGTCCGAGTAAAGAAATGAAAAACCGCCTTGATGGCGGTTTCGGAGTGCCTCCACGGAGATTCCCGCAGGTCCGAGTAAAGAAATGAAAAACCGCCTTGGTGGCGGTTTCGGAGTGCCTCCACGGAGATTCGAACTCCGGTTTTAGCCTTGAAAGGGCTGCGTCCTGGTCCCCTAGACGATGGAGGCATTTATTAACGGCAAGATTTTACCAGACCATACTCAAACGGTCAAGAAAATTTTGAAAATTGGTCAGACCAAATTCCAGGGTTCGGTACCTGTCAAAGAGTGATTTTTCAGTGAGCTAAGGATCGGTTTAGCCAACTCAGGCAGGATATCTGCCACAGCAGCCAGCAGACCGTAGCAACCGCTGAGCATCATATCACCAAATGGAGCTGCGAAGCGCAGTTTTAATTGAGAGCCATTCATTAATCCCCGGCGTGGACCGGTAAAAATAAGGTCAAGTTCCGGGTCATCCAGAGAAAAAGATTCTGTGGAAAGCAGCAGCGCACCGTGCCCGTGGTCTTCGAATACTTGCTGATTGGTTAATGTGCCTTCTGCGAAACGGCGCAGCAGGCTTTCCAGCTTTGCCTGGTTCAGCATGGGGGTGTGGTGCTCGAACACACCCTCGATTCCTCCCGGCGCGAGGCGGAAAGCAAGCGTGTGCATATTGCCCAGGTTGACAATCATCCGTCGCGGGAGCTGCGCGGGGCGGGCATCAAAAGAAGCGCCGAGTACCGCCGCAGGAGCGGTATCCATCACGACAAGAGGAACTTGCAAAGATGCTGCGCTCTGTGCGACGGCTTTCATACGGGTGAGAAAGGATGGGATCTGGCTGCGTTCGTAGGCGAAGGCGCTCAGATGGTTGTTCTCGCGAATTCGCCTTTCGAGGTAATCGAATCTGAAGCGCCGGTCTGAGACATCTGCGGGAGCATTACCGTGATCGAAAACCGCTACAGCCAATGCATCGAGGTCGGAAAGACTGACACCAAAACACGCAAAAGCCTGTGCGATCGTGTTGAAATCAAAATCTTTCATCTCGATGCGCGTGATTTCAGAAGGAAGATTTAGAGCTTCATCTGCACTGACGAGATTCACACCTATACGACTGACCTTTTCAAGGTCATCATCCATCGTTTGGGCAGCTTCTGCGGTAGCGTACACTTTTAAACCGGCTTGCAACAGGTCTGAGACTGCCCAGGCGCAGGGCCCTCCACCCATCAGCACACCACTAAGCAGGATGCTTCGTTGCTCTTTAAGAGCCTGGTGAATCTTGCTCCTGATCATCATCGTCGGAGACGGCAGGATCAGCTTATAACCATTCTCGATACTTAAGCGAGAATTGAAAAGCAGGATATCCTGGGTTCCTGTGCCAATATCAACCGTGAGAATTTTGACCATTTTTGCGATGCAGGCCGTAGGTTTTCGCCACGGGAATCACCGTGAGAATGCCGGTGTTGGGTTCTTCGAGGTCGCCGGTAATTGCTTCTGTAGCCTCTACGATCCTGTCGATCATTTCCTCACCCTCGATGAGAGTGAAAAGCGTTCGATTCGATTTTTCAGGTGTTTGAAGGATGTCTTCAAGGCTGGGGATGAGGGGCATATCCTCGCGCAGGATATCTTCTCCTTTCAGTTTACCAATACCGGTGCTGGGAAGGATGGTAATGCCGCTCACTCCGGCCTGATCCCAGCTGTCGAGCAAGTCTGTGAGTTTATCAGGATCGTGCAATACGAACAGGATCATGTAAATCATAGAATCTCCTTGCTTGAGTCGAGAGGCATTGTTTCAACTTCAGTTTTTTCAGCCCTAGATTTTTTAAAAGACCAGCGCAGCATAGGTGGTGTTACGAGGGTGGTAACTAAAATCATTCCCACAATTATTGTCAGCATTTCTTCTGAAAGGTAACCGCTGCTAACGCCAATATTCGCGATAATCAACCCCACTTCGCCACGCGAGACCATGCCAATTCCCAATTGTAATGCCTCGCGCGGTGAAAATTTTGAGATCAGAGCACCGCTTCCAGCTCCAATGATTTTACCAAGGATAGCGATGATCGATATGATCGCAAACACCCAGGCAGAATCCCAGCTCAGTTCTTTCAGGTTCACGTTAAGCCCAATACTGACGAAGAAAATTGGCACGAAGAAAGCGTAAGCGAGAGAACGCAGATTGTTCTCAATGACTGCTTTCTCAGGGGTTCTGGAGAACATCAAGCCAGCCATGAAGGTTCCGGTAATGGCGGCCATTCCTCCGATCAGCTCTGCCGCAAGGCCGTAACCAAGTAGAATAACGATGGCAAAGGTGGTTAAACCCTGGCTGATGGATAATTTTCCTGTTAATCGAACCATCCGTGGCAGAACCCAGATTCCAATCGCCGCTGAAAGCACGAGAAAGATCACCATTTTGGCAAAAACCCACAGCACCTGCCATAAACTTCCGCCGCCGGATAGAATGGCTACAGCGGTCGAAAGCAACAGAATGACCAGGATGTCATCAAAAACCGCAGCCCCGAGAAGTCCGAGGCCGGTTTTTGTTCTGAGGACCTTGAGCTCGATCAATACCTGAGCAGAAATCGAAACCGAAGTGGCCCCCAGTGTCAGACCCAAGAAGAGGGCATGGTCGAAGGGCATGTCAAGGATTTCACCAAAAAGGATGCCTAACCCAACTGGCAGCAGCACACCCAGGATGCCTGCAAACATGGCAACACGCCTGTTGCGGGTTAGGTCTTTGATGTGCAATTCAAGCCCGGCCAGAAACATCAATAACAACACGCCAATTTCGCCCAATTCGTGAATTGTGGCATCAAGGTGCTCACTGGTGATGAAACCCAAGTGGGTAATGTTGAGTAAAGATGGGCTAAGCAGCACGCCGATTAACAGTTCGCCGAAAACGGATGGTTGCCCTAATCTTCGGCTGAGATACCCGGCCAGTTTCGCTGAAACGAGAATGATTGTAAGAATGGAAATGAGTTGAAGAAAATCGGTCATGGTTGATTCCTCAATGTTCGATAAAGTGTAACATAAATTAATATCTCACATTAACGAAATAATGTATACTAAATGACAGTTCAGATATTCTTCAGCGAGGGATAAAATGAGCCTGGATGAAGCAAAAAAACATTGGGAAGAACAAACTGTACAACCCGTTTTGAGTAAGTTCAAAGAGCGTAAAGCTGAGTTTACCAGCCCTTCTGGGATTCCTTTGCCACGCGTTGCAACACCGCAAGAAATGGATTATTTGGAGCAATTGGGATTCCCCGGCGAATATCCATTTACGCGTGGCGTTCAGCCGACCATGTATCGCAGCCGTTTTTGGACGATGCGCCAATATGCAGGGTTTGCCTCGGCGGAGGAATCTAACAAGCGTTATCGCTATCTCCTTGACCAGGGGCAGACGGGCCTATCAGTCGCCTTTGATCTGCCTACTCAGATCGGTTACGACGCAGATGATCCGATGTCGATGGGCGAAGTTGGCAAAGTAGGAGTTTCCATTTCTTCTCTGCGAGATATGGAAACCCTATTCAACCAGATTCCTCTGGAAAAGGTTTCGACGAGCATGACCATTAATGCCCCTGCCGCGGTGCTGCTGGCCATGTATATTGCCGTTGGCAAGAAACAGGGCGTAGCGACCAAAGACCTGCGTGGGACGATCCAGAATGATATTCTTAAGGAATATGTTGCGCGCGGAACTTATATCTTTCCACCTGCGCCATCTCTTCGTTTGATCACAGATATCTTCCAGTATTGCCAGAAAGAAGTTCCGAACTGGAATACGATCAGCATTTCTGGTTATCACATCCGCGAAGCCGGATCCACAGCCGTGCAAGAAGTGGCCTTTACGCTGGCGGATGCCATTGCTTATGCTCAGGCAGCCATCGATGCCGGGTTAAAAGTGGATGATTTTGCCTCACAACTTTCTTTCTTCTTTGCCGCTCATAATGATTTTCTCGAAGAAATCGCAAAATTCAGGGCTGCCAGAAGGTTATGGGCGCAGATTATGCGCGACCGCTTTGGAGCTAAAGATCCCAAATCCTGGATGCTGCGCTTCCATACCCAGACTGGAGGATCAACGCTAACCGCTCAGCAGCCAGAGAATAACATCGTGCGCGTAGCCATTCAGGCGCTGGCGGCTGTGCTGGGAGGGACCCAATCGCTGCATACGAACTCGATGGACGAAGCGCTGTGGCTGCCAACTGAAAAATCGGTTCGTACTGCCCTACGTACACAGCAGATCATTGCTTATGAATCAGGCGTTGGCGATACCATCGATCCGTTGGGCGGTTCGTATGTCATTGAATATTTGACGGATGAGATTTGCAAACGTGCCATGGATTATATTAAAAAGATTGATGATCTTGGTGGCGCGCTGGCAGCGATTGAAAAAGGGTTCATGCAGAACGAAATCCAAGACTCCGCATATCGCTTCCAGAAAGATGTGGAAAATAAAACCCAATTGGTTGTGGGCGTGAACGCATTCCAGGCAGAAGAGAAGATGGAACTTGAGCGCCTGCGTGTAAACCCTGCTATTGAACAGGAGCAGCGCACCAGACTTGCCAGTTTGAGACAAAACCGCGATAACCAGAAGGTAAACGAATTACTGGCAACACTCGAGAACGCTGCCCGGGGAAGTGAAAACTTAATGCCGCTACTAGTGACCTGTGTTGAAAATGACATGACCCTGGGCGAAATCTGTGGTGTTCTACGCAAGGTTTGGGGTGAATACCAGCCTCCCATATGGGGATAATCATCTAAAGGAGAACACGATGGCTAAACTTAAAAAGATAAATCATGTTGCAGTAGTCGTGAGCGATATCGACGAATCTCTGAAATTCTGGCAGGATGCAATGGGTATCGAATTGCACCATGTGGAAGATGTGCCCAGCCAGAAGTCTATGGTGGCATTCTTACCAATTGGAGAGAGTGAAGTCGAACTGGTAAAACCGACCTCGGATGATTCGGGGGTGGCCAAGTTTCTTGCAGAACGCGGCGGCGGAATGCACCATCTGTGCTTTGAAGTGGATAACATTGTTGAAATGATGGCAGAACTTAAAGCCAAAGGCGTAAGGTTGATCAACGAAGTGCCCAACGAGCTGCCAGGAAGAAAGATGGCGTTTGTTCATCCCAAGAGTACCGGCGGTGTGCTGGTTGAGCTGTATGAAGTAACGAAATAAAAAAGCAGGCGAAATATCGCCTGCAATATCGTTTATCAAGCAACCGGGAAGTTTGCACTGACTTCCCGGTTCTGTTTTTAACTGTTTGCAGAAATCATCGATGCTTCTTCTTGCTGTGCTACCTGGTAACCGCGCTCGATGTTGACCCTGGTCAGGATGAAAATTCCCAAAACAAAGAACACAATGAGAGAAGCGATACTCAACCTGGATTCGTTCATGATGCGCGACACTACGCCGAAGATGAAAGGCCCAAGAATACTGGCGAATTTTTCAAATACGCTGAAGAATCCATAAAACTCTGCCGACTTGCTCTTGGGCATCATTTTTCCAATCATGGAACGAGAGAGTGCCTGACTGCCACCCTGAACCGTAGCGACGGCCGCCCCCAATGCCCAGAATTGCCATTCCTGGTAGAGGAAATAACCGGCGATGGCTATCAAAGAGTAGATCACAAGACTGAGATAGATGGATTTTTTTGTGCCAAGTTTCTTTGCCAGCCATCCAAAAAGATATGCAAAGGGTGCCGCAAGGAACTGAACCATCAACAAAGTGCCAATTAACGTAGTATCGCTGAAATGCAGCTCTTTACCATAGATTGTAGCCATGGTGATGATCGTTCCGATGCCGTTCGCATAAACCCAAAATGCCAGAAGCCCAAGAGAAAGGTCGCGGTATTTTTTTAATTCCCCGAAAGTTTTCTTGAGACGGTTGAAACTGGCCTTGATCGGTTGAAGGTTTTCTTCACCGGCTTCGATTCGACGAACAGGCTCCTTTACACGATAAAGAAGGGGGAGGGTGAAGCAGAACCACCAGATAGCTACGGTGACGAAGGAAAGGCGAGTCATCAATCCAGCGCCAATGGCAGGAAAGATCGACGGAATGACCATGATCATTACCAGGTTGACTGCAAGCAAGATGCCGCCACCGATATATCCCATCATATAACCGCGAGATGATACCTGATCGATCTCATCTGCCCTGGCTACATGGGGTAGCAGCGCATCATAATAAACCAGGCTTCCGGCAAAACCGATGTTTGCAAAGATGAAAAAGATCGAAGCAATCAGCCAATCACCCGATTTATTGGGAATGAACAATAATGCCGTAGAGACCACTCCCAGGAGCATGAAAATCGTTAGAAATTTCTTCTTCGAACCGCGAAAATCTGCCACGGCTCCGAGGATAGGGCTGATCACGGCGGCTACCAGAGCAGCAAAGGCGGTGGTGAACCCCCATCGAGAGGTCATCAGGGCTGAAGACTCGCCAGCTGCTCCCAGCGTTGCATAATAAACGGGTAAGACGGCGGCCATGATCGTGGTAGCGAACGAAGAATTCGCCCAGTCGTACATCGTCCAGGCTCGAATAGCTAACTTATGCTGTTTTTCAGATTCTGGATCCATTACTGTCGATGATTCCATACTGATTCCTTTCACTGCAGGGATTTATCTTATGGAAATTATACATAAGTCCCGTTAATCAGATGGTATTCATCGCAGGCCAATTTCGTGAAGAATCTCTTGTAATATTCGAGCTGATTTTTGAATTCCTTGTTGTTCTTTTTCGTTCAACGATAAATAAATGGCTTTTGTAACCCCATTGTGACCGATCACGCAGGGTAAACTGAAGAAAACGTCATTGATCCCATAATACTCGTTGACGAGGGTGGAGACGCAAAGAACGGTATCCTGACCGCGGAGTATGGCTTCAACAATCCGCACTAACCCGCTGGCAATTGCATAATAGGTGGCACCTTTTCTTTGAATAATATCATAAGCTGCATCGCGGGTTTTCTCAAATATTTTTTCATAGACTTGCGGTTCATATTCCCTGCAATTCGACATACAGTATTGCTGAAGGTTCATGCCCGCTACATTCGCCAGCGACCAGACCGGCACTTCACTGTCACCGTGTTCGCCGATGATATAAGCATGAACACTGCGCGAATCGACTCCTACGTGATGACTGAGTGCAGAGCGGAAACGCGCAGTATCCAGGATTGTGCCTGAACCGATTACCCTCTCTGCGGGTAAATTCGATATTTTCCATGCGGCATAGGTCAGGATGTCTACTGGATTTGATGCGATGAGCAAGATTCCAGTGGGGTTGTTTTTCACAATTTCGGGGATCACACCTTGAAGAATGTGGTAATTGCGGTGAACCAGATCGAGCCGGGTTTCACCTGGCTTCTGTGAAGTGCCGGCTGTTACCACTGTTATCGCAGCACCTTTGCAGTCTGCATAATCGCTTGCCCAGATTTTGGTAGGGTGAGTGAGTGGAACCGCATGACTTAAATCCATCGCTTCCCCTTCGGCTTTAACCCTGTTTTGGTCGATCAAGACAATTTCACCAGCTAAACCACTTTGCAGTAAAGCATAGGCAAAGGTTGCACCCACATTTCCAACACCAACGATTGCGACACGAATGGGTTTGTGTTTACTCTCTCTCATAGAATATCCTTTCCAGCAGTCTGTAATCGATTTCCAATTAAGACTATTATTATCATAATTATACATAATGTATTGACAATTTGTCAAAATACTGCCAGGCCGGAAGAAAATAACAGCAAGATTGAATATCAATCGGTAGAGAGGAATGTTTTATTGAAACGGGTATAATAATTGGTTGGTTTTGTGATAGAATTATTGATATAGAATAAATGTTCGATCAGGATGGTTTATGACACAAGAATCAATTCGCGTCGTGGGTGCGCGGGCACATAATCTAAAAAACATTACCGTTGAAATTCCACGAGATAAACTGGTGGTGATCACAGGTTTATCCGGTTCTGGTAAAAGTTCCTTGGCGTTCGACACCATTTTTGCCGAAGGGCAGCGCCGCTATGTTGAATCACTGTCCTCTTATGCCCGACAATTTCTGGGACAGATGGAAAAACCAGATGTGGATTATATAGACGGTCTTTCTCCGGCTGTTTCGATTGATCAGAAAGCCACCTCGCATAATCCGCGTTCTACGGTTGGAACGGTTACTGAAATCTATGACTACTTGCGTTTGCTTTTCGCGCGCATCGGCGTTCCACACTGCCCGGTCTGCGGAAAGGTGGTGGTGAAACAGTCTGCACAAGAGATTGTGGATCAAATCGAAGCTCTCCCTGAAGGAACCAAGCTGCTCATCCTGGCTCCAGTGGTTAGAGCCCGCAAAGGCACCTATCAGGCAGTTTTTGATGAGGTTCGTAAGGCTGGTTTTATCAGGGTGCGTGTGGATGGACAGGTTTATAACCTCGATGATGAGGTAACGCTTGATCGATATAAAATTCACACGATCGAGGCAGTGGTTGACCGGGTAGTGATTACTCACACGGCTGAAGAAGAAGATGCCCGCTCCTTCCGCTCAAGGTTAACAGATTCAGTCGAAACGGGATTAAAGGTCGGTGAAGGGTATCTCACGGTTCAAAACCTTTCCTTAAATCCTCCCATAGATCTCTTTTTCTCGGAACATCTTGCCTGTCCTGAACACGGAATCAGCATTCCAGAAATTGAACCACGGACATTTTCTTTCAACACGCCGCATGGTGCCTGCCCGGATTGTCAGGGTTTGGGCAGCCGGCCTGAAATCGATCCGGATCTATTGATTCCTGATCGTGAACGACCGTTGAGCGAGGGGGCCATTCTTGCTTTAGAATGGAATGGACCGCGTGAACAGGGAGGATATTACTGGCAGATGGTGGAAGCCGTTGCCAAACATTATCATATTGACCTGAATGCGCCGGTAAATAAGATCCCAGAAGACGATTTGAATAAAATCCTCTATGGAACGGGAAACCAGCAAGTTAACATGACCATGGTGGGGCGCAATGAACGCAAGACCTCGCTGCAGATCAACTTCGAGGGGGTTATCCCCAATCTCATGCGCCGGTTTCGTGAGACAAATTCAGAGTATATCCGAGGTAAGATCAGCGAATTTATGAGCGACCGGCCGTGTCCAACCTGTAATGGTGAGCGATTACGGCCTGAAGCGCTGGCTGTTACGGTTTTGGATAAAAACATCGTCGAAGTAACGAAATGGCCGATCAATAGAACGCTTGAATTTATCAATCAATTATCCAGCCCTGGTGTATTGTCTGCCCGTGAATTGGTCATTTCTGAACGCATCCTTAAGGAGATCAAATCACGCCTGGGCTTTCTGGTAAACGTTGGATTGGATTATCTGACGCTCAGTCGTTCGGCAGCTTCTCTATCAGGTGGTGAAGCACAGCGTATCCGTCTGGCGACACAAATTGGCTCAGGATTAATGGGGGTGCTTTATGTTCTTGATGAACCCTCGATCGGTTTGCACGCACGCGACAATGCTAAATTACTGGAGACATTAAAACAGTTGCGCGATCAGGGAAACACCGTGCTGGTGGTTGAGCATGATGATGAAACGATCAGGGCCGCGGACTGGATTTTGGATCTGGGTCCGGGAGCTGGTGAACATGGTGGGAAAGTCGTGGCTGAGGGTACAGTAGAGGATATCCTCAAACACCCAAAGAGTCTTACGGGTGCGTACCTATCGGGAAGGAAGAAAGTTCCTGTTCCCACGAAACTCCATCCGCGTAATGGAAAAGCACTCAAAATCATCGGAGCGCGAGCAAACAATTTAAAGAACCTCGATGTTGAAATTCCTTTGGGCCAGTTCGTCTGTATTACCGGTGTCTCGGGATCAGGTAAGTCAACCTTAATGGTCGATCTTTTATACAACATACTGGCCCGTGATCTGAATCGAGCACACACCACACCTGGCGAATATGATCGTATCGAAGGTCTACAGTATCTTGATAAAATCATCAATATCGATCAATCTCCTATTGGCCGCAGTCCGCGTTCGAACCCAGCGACGTACACGGGTATGTTCGATGAGATCCGGACCTTGTTCGCCGGGTTGCCAGAGAGCAAGATGCGCGGATATAAAGCCGGCCGGTTCTCTTTTAATGTTCATGGGGGGCGCTGTGAGGCATGTCAGGGGCAGGGACAGATGCGCATCGAAATGCAATTCCTGCCCGATATTTATGTTCCCTGCGATGTGTGCCACGGGAGCCGTTTCAACCGTGAAACGCTTCAGGTGAAATTCAAAGGACGCTCGATCGCTGATATCCTGGATCTGACAGTCGAAGAGGGATTGGAAATTTTCTCCAGCATTCCAGCCATTCATAATAAACTGAAAACACTGGAAAGAGTGGGTCTGGGCTATATCCGCATAGGTCAACCTGGTACAACGCTTTCTGGTGGAGAAGCGCAACGCGTCAAGCTTTCGCGCGAGCTATCAAGACGGGCAACCGGAAGGACTTTATATGTGTTGGATGAGCCTTCAGTTGGATTGCACGCTGCAGACGTTCATATGTTGATCGATGTGCTGCAAGATCTTGTGAATAGTGGTAATTCCGTTTTGATCATCGAGCACAACCTGGATATTATCAAAGTCGCGGATTATATTATCGATCTTGGACCTGAAGGAGGTGACCGGGGTGGTGAACTGGTTGCCTGCGGAACCCCCAAGGAGATCTGCGAGAATCCCCGTTCTTATACCGGTCAATTCTTGAAGGCGTATCTTGACGTGCATGGCCAACGTTGTCATTAGCCAATCACCTGTAAAAAAGAAATCACACTCCTGGTTTGAAGAATCTACCAAGTGTGTTCGTTATTCGTTGACCCCGTGAGAGGAGCAGTAGATTTTTATTGCTTCGTAGAGAAATTCGGGCATTTCGGGGTGAATTTTGCGGTAAAAAGCGATAAAGTCTGGGTGTTCGGTATACCCCTTACCTAACCCTAATAGAATTTGAAAACTGCAGTCGTAGAACCGGTTTATATATGCATGCCATTCTGCGACCAGTGATTGGACTTGCGGGTCGGAAGGGCCTAATGGAATGGATTTCACAATCTCCATTGTTATGCGCTCCCCTTCAGCCAAAAGGGTGCGTTTTTCATCATTGGTCATCTTGTTCCATCGCTGCGAAGATTGATTGACGAGTTTCCTATCCCAGTGTTCCTCGGCGTATTTTTGATATTCAGCCTGTTTCTCTTCAGAAAACCCCTGAAAATATTCAGTTTCTTTCATTTCCAATTCTCCTTCAAGTGTTTTGATGGTGTTATCGATTGTGTCGATCAATTGCGTTAATCGTTCAGTTTTTGCTTTCAAAGATTGCTTGTGCGTCTGTAAAAGTTTTACCAGATCCAGCGCAGGGGTATTGAGGATATTCTTTATTTGATTCAGGCTGAAATCTAACTCGCGAAAAAAGAGGACCTGCTGGAGAAGCAGAAGTTGCTGCTTTCCATAATATCGGTAGCCATTTTCAGCAATACGCTCCGGTTTGATCAGCCCAATTTGATCATAATAATGGAGGGTGCGAATACTAATACCGGCAAGATCAGCCAGCTGCTTGATGGTGTATGATTCTGTTTTATACATGAGGAGAGTATAAACTATGACGTAACGTTAATGTCAAGTCACAATATGGAGGAATTTATTTGTTTTTTGGCTGAAGGATCGAAAATTGGTAAAAAAAGATTATGCAATTTGTTGTTTGATCACTTGAGCCATCTCTCTTGCCAAACGTTCAGCTCTACCCGTGTATTCCTTAACATCAAACAATTTTTGTAAAGCATCCGGGGTAATCCACTGCATGATATTTTGATCGTGTAGAACGAGTTCAACCAGCGGGTTGTTCGCCCCGGATTGCACGGCTTCCCATGCTTTCATACTCAACTGGCGCAGCTTTTCATGAATTTCTTGCCGGTTTGCGCCATTTTGAACAACGGCCATTAAGATACGCTCGACGGCAGAAAATGGTCCAAATTGATCAATCGTTTTTTGAATCGAAACCGTTTTCACCTGAATATTTTCAAGGATGTGAATAAGGGTGAGCAAAATTTCATCGACAGACAAAAAAGATTCAGGGAGTAAGGAACGGCGATTGGCGCTATCGTCCAGTGTACGCTCAAGTAAAGAGTGCGCGTAGTTATTCCAGGCGACCAGTGGGGCTGCTGAAAGGCTGCGGGCGAGGGAATCAATTTTCTCACACAGGATTGGATTGCGTTTAAAGGGCATAGCTGAGGAGCCAACCTGTTCAGCCTCAAATGGTTCAGCCAATTCGCCGATGGTTTCACTTTGTAATAATCGCAGATCAAATGCAAATTTATATGCGGTTGCTGCCAGGCTGGAAAGGGCTGTTAAAATCGAATAATCCTGTTTGCGGGTATAGGTCTGTGTGGCTATCGGATAGAAAGGCAACTCCAGCTTCTGGCTGATTGCTTTTTCAAATCTTATGGCTCCGTCTTCGCCATATAGCATTTGATAAGAAGCAGCATTCCCGACGGCTCCTTTAAATCCTTTCCCTTTCAAGGTTTTTCTAGACTCGTTCAGTGTATGATAGTCTTGCAGCAGGTCTTGACCGAAATTCGCCAGACGATAACCAAGGGTGGTAGGTTCAGCGGGCTGAAGGTGAGTAAAAGCCATTACAAGGGTTGCGGCATATTGCTCGATGCAGTCAGCCAGGCTTCCAAGTAAAACTCGCAGGCGATTCAGTACCAAATCCAGTGATTGCGCAATTTGCAGAACTTCTGCATTATCTTTAATATCCATGGATGTTGCGCCGAGGTGAATGATCCCACCAGCGGTTGTGCATTGCTCTGCAAAGACCTTCAATTCGGCCATCAAATCGTGGTGAATGCGTTTTTCAATTTCTAACGATTTTTGAATATCAATATTGCCTTCATTTTCTTTTAATTCCTGTAATTGGGCAGGAGTGACCAGGTTCCATTCGATTTGCGCTTCAGCCATAGCTACCCATAACCTGCGCCATATCCGTCGTTTGTTTTCCTCCCCCCAAATTCTGCGCATCTCGGGTGAGCCATATCGCCATGAAAATGGACTCTGATAATTCTCGAAAGAGGACATGTTAATCTCTGTAGATTGTTGCTGTGCGTTCGGAGCCAACGGAAATGGTTGTAATGGGAATACCTGTTTTTTCTTCGATCGCTTCAATGTAAGCACGTGCGTTAGCTGGCAGGTCTTTCCAGCGACGGCACAGACTCAGGTCTTCTTTCCAACCTGGCAAAGATTCGTACACCGGCAAGCACTGTGCCAATGATTTTGCATCACAAGAAAAATCAAGTGTCTCGATCTTTTTGCCATTTCTTTCGAAGGCTACGCATACCTGGATCTGTTCCAACCCTGACAGGATATCCAATTTAGTGAGGAATAGTTCAGTGAGGCCGTTGATTTCTTGCGTATATCTCAAGAGAACAAGATCCAGCCAACCTACACGGCGTGGACGTCCAGTCGTTGTACCGAATTCATCCCATGGTTTAGAGCCGCTGCCACGGAGAAAATTGGCAATTTCTCCCGTTTGCTCAGTCGGGAAGGGACCTGATCCTACGCGGGTCTGAAATGCCTTTGCCACTCCGACCACCTTGCGCACTGGTTGAATGCCAATTCCCAGGCCGCTGAAAATGCCGGCTGCTGTGGTGCAAGAACTGGTGACAAAGGGGTAGGTGCCCTGTTCAAGGTCTAATAATGAACCCTGTGCGCCTTCTGCGAGGACGGTCTTGCCCATCTTCAAGGCGGTCTGAATTTCGGGGCCGATGCGTTTAATATATGGCCGAAGAGATTCTGCTTTTTCGAGATACTCGGCTGTGTATTTTTCCACGTCGATCTCTGGCTGCGAAAACAAAGCGGAGAGGCGTTTATTGATTTCAGTGAAATGCGCGCGCAATCGATCAGGGAATGATTGATGATCTAGAATATCGCCAACGCGTAATCCTGACCGGGCAGCTTTATCTACATACGCTGGACCAATTCCCCGCCCTGTTGTACCAATCTGGTTTTTACCCAGAGCGGCGTCTTGTGCGCGGTCAAGTAAGCGGTGGCCGGGTGTGATCAACTGGGCGGCATCTGAAATCATCAATCTGAACGGGTTGATCTCCACTCCAACCGAACGAAGCATATCCATTTCTTCAATCACAGTGGCGGGATTGATGACCATTCCGTTTCCCAGAATACAAATGGTTTGCAGATGGATCACTCCGGTTGGAATGACGTGTAATTTGTAAATTTTATCTGCAACGGTAACCGTATGTCCGGCGTTATCACCGCCGTTGTAGCGTGCGACGAGATGCGAATTTTCTGAAAGAAGGTCGACCACACGGCCTTTACCTTCATCTCCCCATTGTGTTCCGATCACAATATCAAGAGGCATGGCTATTCCTTGCGTTTATGAAGATTGATGCTGGCGATATAAGGCAGGTTTCGACCTTTTTCGTCGTAATCCAACCCGTAACCGACAACAAAATAATCTGGGATGCTGAATCCTAGGTAATCGATTTTTATATGCACTTTGTGGCGTTCAGGTTTGTCAAGCAGCGCACAGACTTTTAAGCTGTGAGGACGGCGGTCCAATAATAATTTGCTGATGGTGCTCAAGGTGTAACCGGAATCTACGATATCATCGATCAGAATGACATCCCAACCGTGGATATTCGTTTTGTGATCCGAGTCGATGCGTACGAAACCGCTGGATTCAGCTTTGTTATAAGAAGAAACAGACATAAAATCCATCGTGATGGGCCGGTCGATCTTGCGCATCAGGTCTGTGATAAACACCACGCTGCCTCGCAGCAAGCCAAGTAAAAGCAGGTGGTCTGAATTCTGGTAATCACTGGTGATTTGTTTGGCAAGGGTGTTAACCCGCTCTTTAATTTCATCCTCAGTGATTAAGATCCGATCAATAAAATCATAGGGAAAAGGTTTAATAGTTTCCAATTTTTACTCAATATATATTTCAAAAAATGGATTGGATATTGACACATCGTATTGTACTGTAAATATTTGTGATTTTATATAGAATCAGAAAATATGAGACGTGACTTGATTCATGTAATTTCCTGTTATTGGAAATCAAAAAAAAGATGCGGACGAACTGTCCGCATCTTTTGATCTTTGATTTATTAAGACTTTACGGTGTTCCCGCGGCCGACACCGATATAAGTGAATCCATAACTGCGTACTGTTTCGGGATCCCATAGGTTACGCCCATCCAGGATGATCGGGTGTTTCATCAGAACTTTTAGTCGGTTAAAATCAAGCTGTTTAAATTCATTCCATTCCGTTGCCAGAATCAATGCATCGGCGTTTTCAGCGACCTGGTAAGGATTTTCACAGAGAACAACATTTTTCAAGACCGATCTGGCGTTTTCCATCGCCTGTGGATCATAAGCGCGGATATGTGCCCCTTCATTTTCGAGCAAGTGGATAATCTCAATCGCAGCGGCGTCGCGAATGTCGTCGGTGTTGGGCTTGAAAGAAATTCCGAGAACGCCGATCGTTTTTTCATTGAGGTTCTTCAGCGCCTTGCGTAGTTTCATCACAGCCCGTCGGCGTTGATTGCGGTTTATTTCCATGACTGCTTGCAATAACTGAGGATGGGTTCCATGAAGGACAGCCATGTGTTCGAGCGCCTTTACATCTTTGGGGAAACACGAGCCGCCCCATCCCAGCCCTGCATCTAAAAAGGAATGCCCGATGCGTTTGTCATACCCCATCCCCAGTGCAACCTCGCGCACATCCGCTCCCATTTCTTCACAAATATTGCCGATTTCATTGATAAACGAGATTCTTGTTGCAAGGAAAGCATTGGATGCATATTTGATCATTTCCGCTGTACGTAAATCTGTGATCATTATGGTGCAGCGCAAAGGCTGGTAGAGCTGGGCAACCAGATTTGCTGCCTTTCGATCCTCTGAACCGAGCACAACCCGATCTGGATTCATAAAATCACTGATGGCAGATCCTTCGCGCAGGAATTCTGGGTTGGAGACAACGCTAAAATTCAACGGTCTGTTTCCCCGCCGGTTCTTGATGACCTCGGCAACCCAATCACCGGTACCAACTGGCACGGTGGATTTGTTAATGACCAGGATTGACTCTTCGGCAAGATCGGCGATCGCTTCAGCAGCAGATTTCACAAAGCGTAGATCAGCTTCACCATCATTGCCAGAAGGTGTGCCCACAGCGATAAAAGCATATTCTGCTCCCTTGAGGGCAGTGGGATAATCTGTTGTAAAACTCAATCGATTCGCGCTTACGTTTTGTTTCACCAACTGCTCGAGGCCTGGTTCATATATGGGCATGATCCCCGAATTGAGTTTGTTGATACGGTCGGGATTTACATCGAGACAAGTGACTTCATTTCCAAGATCTGCAAAACAAGTACCTGTTACCAATCCCACATAACCAGTACCAATGACGCAAATTTTACTCATATAACTACTCCAATAGATTTGAAGATAGTGTAATTTTACCATGCAGTCGTTTATCATAATCTGAGGGCATGAGTATAATAAGATTGACTACGGGTTCAAGGAGTGTGCTTTATGACTGCAAGGATCATTGATGGGAAAGCGATTGGTGAAGCAATCCGCCAGGAAGTGGCTCTTGGCGTCGAGCAGCGTCTTGCGGCCGGTAAAACTCGTCCAGGGCTTGCAACCGTCCTCGTGGGGGAGAATCCCGCATCACAGGTTTACGTCAAATCAAAGCAGAAGGCGTGTGCTGAGGTGGGGATCGAATCTTTTGGATTCGAGCTTTCAAAGGATGCCGGGCAAAACGAAGTTGAGAAACTGGTACGTGAGTTGAATGCCGACCCGAAAGTCAATGGTATTCTGGTGCAGCTTCCATTACCTTCGGGGTTTGATGAGGAACGTGTGCTAAGCGCAATTTCCATTGAAAAGGATGTGGATGGTTTTCATCCTCTCAATATCGGGCGGCTGGCACAAAAAGGAAGAGATCCTCTATTTGTTCCCTGCACACCGGCGGGTGTCATGTACATGCTCGAAAAAGAAATTTCCAGCCTTGAGGGCATGAACGCGGTGGTTTTGGGCCGATCGAATATCGTTGGGATGCCGGTGGCACTGCTTTTAGTTCGTGCAAATGCAACAGTAACCATCTGTCACTCGCGAACCAGAGATCTGGCGTCGGTTGTAAGGACTGCGGATATTCTGGTAGCGGCGGTGGGAAAGCCAGAAATGGTAAGAGGGGATTGGGTAAAGCCCGGTGCGGTGGTCATTGATGTTGGTATTAACCATGTTGATGATGCAACGAAGCCGCGCGGTTACCGCCTGGTGGGTGATGTGTGTTTTGAAGAGGTTTCACAGGTTGCCCAGGCAATTACACCCGTTCCAGGTGGAGTGGGGCCGCTGACCATCGCCATGTTATTAAAGAACACTTTGCATGCAGCGAATTTGAGAGATTAATTCAAGAAGCAATGTCAGACAATTGACTTTTTTAAAAAATCCTATTAAACTGAGGGCGTGTGAATTGTCAGACAAATTCCACGCCTGATTTTTAATCTCTCATGAATGGAATCGATTTAATGACAACTCTTCTTATAAAAAATGCACAAATACTGGTAACGATGGACGACCACCGCCGGGAAATCCCGAATGGTGGTCTTTTTATTAAAGACGGGTTCATCGAACAGGTCGGGCCAACCGATCAATTGCCCGATTCAGCCGATGAAATCGTCGATTTGTCAGGGCACATTGTTCTACCGGGGTTGATCAACACCCACCACCATTTTTATCAAACGCTCACCAGAGCAGTGCCAGCCGCGCAAAACGCGAATCTGTTTAACTGGCTTAAAACGTTGTATCCGATCTGGGCAAGAATGACGCCAGAAGACATTCGGGTTTCTACACAGACCGCGCTTAGCGAACTTGCTCTTTCTGGATGTACGACAGCATCTGATCATTTGTATCTTTTTCCGAACGGCTCAAAACTGGATGACGAGATCGAAGCAGCACGTGAGATTGGATTACGGCTGCACGCCTCGCGTGGCTCGATGAGCCTGGGCGAAAGTAAGGGAGGGTTGCCCCCCGACAGCGTTGTTGACAGTGAGGAGCAAATCCTTTTCGACAGCGAACGTCTAATCCAGCGTTATCATGATCCTAATCCGGGATCGATGTTGCAAATTGTCCTGGCTCCCTGTTCGCCTTTTAGTGTGACCACCGAGTTGATGAGAGAAAGCGCTGTGTTGGCCCGAAAATATGGCGTTCACCTGCATACTCACCTGGCTGAAACCCAGGATGAAGAAGAGTTCTGTTTGCAGCGATTCGGACATCGTCCGGTGGCGTATATGCAGTCGGTGGATTGGGTTGGAAACGATGTCTGGTTTGCGCACAGTGTTCACGTGGCGGAAGATGAAATCCCGATTTTGGCAGAAAAGGGCTGTGGTGTAGCCCACTGTCCATCTTCAAACATGCGCCTGGCATCAGGTATTGCACCGATTATGGGATATCTCAAGGCCGGGATCAAGGTTGGTCTGGGTGTAGATGGCTCAGCCAGTAATGATGGCTCTCATTTACTGAATGAAGCGCGGCAGGCCATGCTGTTGGCAAGACTAGGAGCAGGTTTGAAAGGTGCTTCTCTTTCATCAACCGGGAGTGAGATTCTCACTGCCAGACAGGCGCTTGAGCTGGCGACGCGCGGAGGCGCAGCGGTTCTTGGGAGAACGGATATCGGGTCGCTGGAACCCGGAAAATGCGCTGATTTTATTTCCATTGACCTTAATCAACTGGAATACGCTGGCGCGTTACACGATCCGGTTGCAGCCGTTATTTTCTGCCAGCCACTAAAAGTCGATCATAACTATGTTCATGGTAAGGCTGTGGTCAAAAATCGTGAATTGGTTGCTCTGGATATTCAATCACACATTCAAAAACATAACCTAGCATCGTTGCGATTGCTGAAAGGATAATGTATCCACATGGGAATGGATTCGTTCTGGCTCCAGAATGCTCGTGAACTTGTCGATTGCGCCATGGGGCGTGTGCCTGCTCACCTGGTCATTAAAAATGGGCAATGGGTGTGTGTTCAAACAGGCGAGATCATTCCAAACATTGATATTGCGATACGAGCACAACGCATTGCTTATGTTGGCGAAGATGCCGATTACACGATTGGAAAGAACACAATTGTCATCGATGCTGAAGGCCGTTATCTGGTTCCTGGCTTGCTGGATGGTCATATGCATGTCGAATCGGGGATGGTTACTGTAACCGAATTTGTGCGTGCGGTTCTGCCCCACGGAACGACGGGCATGTTTATCGACCCACACGAAATAGCCAATGTCTTTGGATTGCGTGGGGTGCGATTGATGGTGGATGATGCGGCCCTTCAGCCGATTCATGTATTTGTGCAGATGCCCTCCTGTGTTCCTTCAGCGCCAGGGCTTGAAACCCCTGGTGCGGTGCTGGGTCCAAACGAAGTAACAGAGGCGATGACCTGGCCGGGGATCATCGGACTGGGTGAGATGATGAATTTTCCGGCTGTTTGTGATGGTGATGACAAGGTACATGCTGAAATGGCTGTCACTCGTTGCGCTGGAAAGGTGATTGGCGGTCATTACGCATCACCTGACCTTGGATTGAATTTTCATGCTTATGTTGCCGGCGGTCCTCAAGATGATCATGAAGGCACACGGGTTGAGGACGCCATCGCTCGTGCCCGGCAAGGAATGAAAGTCATGATGCGCTATGGATCAGCCTGGCACGATGTAGCCTCCCAGGTCAAAGCAATCACAGAACATGGATTGTCTCCACGCGGGTTTTTGCTTTGCACTGATGATTCTCAGTCAGAAACCTTAATTACCGAAGGTCATATGGATAGGGTTTTGAGGCATGCGATCAAAGAAGGACTTGATCCAATGACCGCGATTCAAATGGCTACGATTAATACCGCCGAACACTTTGGCGTCTCACGAGAAATGGGTTTGATCGCTCCTGGTCGTTTTGGGGATGTGCTTCTGGTGAAAGATCTAAATCATTTCACAGTGGATCTCGTGGTGGCAAAAGGCAAAGAAGCGGTGCGCGATGGTGAGATCCTGGTCGACCTTCCAAAACGTGAATACCCTTCATGGGCGGTGCAATCTGTACATTTCAAACGTCCGATGACCGCTGAAGATTTTTCACTGAAATGCAGAAATGGAGAATTTGTCAAAGCGCATGTGATTGGCGTGATCGAAAACCAGGCTCCAACCCGGCATTTGATCATGCAGCTTCCTGTAGAAAATGGCGAGGTGAAACCGGATATTTCAAAGGATGTTGCGAAGGTTGCCCTGGTTGAGCGGCACAACCCCACTGGCAAGGTGCAGGTGGGGCTGGTAAGCGGATTTGGTTTTCATGTGCCTTGTGCGGTGGCCACGACGGTTGCTCATGACAGTCACCAGATGATTGTGGTTGGAACCAACGAAGACGACATGGCCTTTGCTGCGAACCGCCTGGCGGAAGTGGGGGGTGGTCAGGTAGTGGTGAGCGAAAGACAGGTACTGGGTGAGATACGCCTGCCCGTTGGCGGATTAATGTCTGATGAAAGTGCTAAAGTGGTTGCTAAAGAAGCCCAAGGTCTTCTGGAAGGTTTTAAAAAATGCGGTTGCAAGATGAACAATCCGAATATGCAGCTCAGCCTGCTGGGTTTGGTAGTCATTCCAGAGCTTCGGATTTCAGATCTCGGATTAATAGATGTCAACCACTTCGATTTCATCCCAGTAGTCGAGGCTGCCTAATCATCGAAGAATTGAGGTAATACAGGTATGAGAAAGTCCAAGACCGAAAGTGAATTGCAACACCCATTTCAGAAACTGCAGAATGAATTGGCGAGGCTGATTGCTGCAACCCCACCAGGTGATCGTCTTCCGTCAGAACCCGAGCTGGCAAAAATGATGGGGGTATCTCGTGCAACATTGCGTGAAGGGATGCGATCTTTTGAGGGGAAGGGACTGATTCGCAGGCGCCAGGGGGTGGGGACCTTTGTGGTGCCACAGGCAAAGGTGATCGAAACCGGGCTGGAAGTGTTGGAAAGCATAGAAAGCCTGGCAAATCGGATCGGGTTGAGCGTTTCAATGGGTGAATTGGAAATTAAGGAAATCATCGCTTCACCAGAAATCTCTGAAAAACTTCAGGTAGAAGAAGGTTCGCGGTTGGTTCAGATCTCTCGCGTGATTCATGCTGAAAATCGTCCTGTTGCATATCTGATCGATATTCTCCCGCCTGATATTCTTACCGAAGAAGACCTGAAAGCGGGCTTTACAGGGTCGGTTCTGGATTTTTTGATTGAACGCGGGTCACCTATTCTTTCGAAATCGTTTGCCGATATACATGCCGTTGCTGCCCAATCGGATATTGCCAAGAAACTGGAAATTCAGCGAGGAGACGTTCTTCTTTTGCTCATAGCCAGACTTTACAGTGATATGGGAGAAATCGTGGATTTTTCATATAGTTATTTCCTGCCCGGCTATTTTCGACTGCATGTTGTCAGGCAGGTTTCTAACACGAAATGATTCTTAAGATTGAAAACAAGGAGGATTAATCCTGGAATAATTGCCGCTTGCAGACATAAGGTTCTCAGATCATAGTCATTTATGGAGGGGTAAAATGCGCAGCTTTTTAGGTCGAGATATTTTGTCTTTGAAGGAATTTGAGAGAGAAGAATTTTTCCATGTGTTTGAGGTCGCTGATGAAATGGCGCCAATTGCAAAGAGCAGGAGAAATTCGGACCTTCTGGCTGAGAAAACACTGGTGACTGCATTCTATCAGCCCAGTACCCGAACCCGATTGGCACATGAAGCAGCCATGCATCGACTGGGAGGCCATGTAACGGGCTTCTCAGATGCAAAAATGACTCGAGCAGGCGATTTTTACCAGGAGTCAATCAAAGATACTGTCAAGATGCTTGAATATTATGGAGATGTCATTGTCATGCGCCATTTCCAGCAAGGTGCTCCGCACGAGGCTGCAAAATGGGCATCGATTCCCATCATCAATGGCGGGGATGGATGGGGTGAACATCCCACTCAAATTCTTACCGATCTGTACACGGTTTTGACCGAAAAGGGCACGATTGATGGATTAAAATGGCTGGCAGTTGGAGACATGCGCATGCGAACGATGCACTCACTCGGATACGCACTTTCGCAATTTGATTGCCCGATTACTTTTGTGTCTCCGCCAGATATGTCTTTAACGAACGAGTTTAAGGAGGATCTTCGGAAGTATTCTGTGAATTTTAATGAAGCCGAACATGTAGAGCAGGTCATTGCCGAGGCAGATGTCATTCTGGTAGAACCGGTCGTTCAACCCGATTATTCGAAGTCTCGTCATGAAGTTGAGGAACATGGGCTTACACCAGATAATTACAAAATCACTCGCGAATTGCTCTTTACAAAAGCAAAATCAGATGCTATTCTACTCCATTCACTGCCACGCATGGACGAAATTCCAACAGATGTGGACATTACACACTGGTCACGATACTGGCAAGAAGCGTTTAATGGTGTAGTATTGCGCATGGCTTTGCTTGCACTTGTGTTAGGTAAGATGGAATGACCCGGGTACCGGGTATAATCAAACTGGTATAAAATTTTTGGAGGAAAAATGCAAACCTATCTTCGAGGCCGAGATTTAATATCTGATCTCGACTTTTCAAAAGAAGAAGTTGAAACCGTTCTTGATGTTGCTTTTGACCTGAAAAGGAAGAGAGCGCTGAATGAACTCACCCCTTACTTGCGCGACAAAGTCTTGGCCATGCTTTTCTTCTTCAGCAGTACGCGAACACGCGGTTCATTCGAAGCAGGAATGGCACATCTGGGAGGGCACGCCGCATTTATTGAGTCGCGCACGACTCAAATCTCACATGGCGATACACCCAAAGAAATCGGAGAGATTTTTGGCCGCTATTTCGATGGTATTGCCATCCGTCATTGTGACTGGGGTCTGGGAAATCAATATCTGAACGAGGTTGCGAAAGCGTCTCGTGTTCCCGTGCTCAATATGCAATGTGATGTTTACCATCCTTTCCAGTGTCTGGCTGATTTAATGACCATTATTGAGAAAAAAGGCAGAGACTTACGGAAGAAAAAGATGGTTGTCTCATGGGCGTATGCAGCGTCTTACCAGAAACCAATGTCTGTTCCCCAATCCCTGGTTTTGCAAATGCCGCGCTTTGGAATGGATATTACACTGGCACATCCTCCTGAATTTCGACTCATGCCTGAAATCATGCAGATGGCTGAAGAGCAGGCGCGTAAGTTTGGAACGAAATTTGAGGTGGTCGATGATATGGATGCGGCCTTTAAAGATGCAGACGTCATTTATGCCAAATCATGGGGTGCCATGGTTCACACACCTGATGCCGAGGAAGGGGCCAAGATTATCAAAAAATATGAGAACTGGCTCACTGACGAACGCCGAATGAAATTAGCAAAACCGAATGCGATTTATATGCATCCGTTGCCCGCTGACCGGAACATTGAAGTGATGGATGAAGTCATTGATGGTCCGCAATCAGTGGTGTATGACGAAGCCGAAAACCGAATGCATGTTCAAGAAGCGGTGATGGCTTTGACCATGAGTTAATATTTTTATTTAGAAAAGGAAATGATTTACGATGGCGAAGAAATTGGCAGTAGTAGCAGTTGGTGGTAACTCACTTATCCTTGACCCGAAAAAGGTAACAGTTGAGGACCAGTACAGGGCAGCAACCGAGACCACGAAGCATATCGCAGACATGATCGAAGCTGGCTGGGATGTGGCCATCGGTCATGGAAATGGTCCTCAAGTTGGTTTTATCATTCGCAGGTCTGAAATTGCAGCGAAATACGAAGGTATGCATGAAGTCCCGATGGATGTTTGTGGTGCAGACAGCCAGGGAGCTATTGGTTATATGTTGCAGCAGAATCTGCAGAATGAATTTGCCCGTCGCGGGATTAAAAAACCAGTAGCCACAGTCATCACCCAGGTGAAAGTGGATAAGAACGATAAAGCGTTCCAGAACCCCACCAAACCGATCGGTGGATTTATGGATGAAGCTGAAGCGAAGAAACGCGCGAACGAGATGGGTTGGACCGTGGTCGAAGATGCCGGACGTGGTTGGAGACGCGTTGTTGCTTCTCCAATTCCCATCGAAGTGGTTGAAATTGAAGCCGTAAAGAAACTTATCGATGCCGGTGTCGTTGTTGTGACCGTTGGTGGTGGTGGCATCCCTGTGATTGACGATGGTCAAGGCGGATGCATTGGCACTGCTGCAGTTATTGACAAAGATTACGCCAGCAGCCTTCTTGCAAACGAAATTAATGCGGATCTTTTCGTAATTTCCACTGCGGTTGAAAAAGTGGCCATCAACTTTGGAAAACCAGATCAGAAGTGGTTGGACCGGATGACCCTGGCTGAAGCCAAAGCTTACCTGGCTGAGGGAACTCATTTTGCCAAAGGTTCTATGGCTCCCAAGATTCAAGCAATCATCAATTACCTCGAGAGAGGCGGCAAGCAGGCCTTGATTACGAACCCCGAAAATATCGGGCGGGCGCTCAGAGGTGAGACAGGCACCTGGATCGTGAAAGAATAATTCACCCAAAGGGCTTTACGAAATCACGTAAAGCCCTTTTCTTTTTGATGTGATTTTTGGTATGATATTTTAAGATTCTTATCAGGGTATGTTTATTGTTTGTGATGTACAATATTGGGGTATACAGCAAGTCGTCTAGACAATTGCACTTTTCTTCCTTTTCGTAACATGGTTATTTTAAAGTTGAAAGGAGGTGGGGCACCCCAAAATCGGTTTCTTGCTTCCAGTACTATTCTATTTCTTTGATAACAGGCAATACATTCCAGGAGGAGATTCTATGTTTTCGAAAAGAGTTTGGTTTGTAGTGAGTATGCTTTTGATTTTGGCGCTCTTGCTCTCAGCGTGCGCCAAAACCGGCCCGGCCGCTGGTGAAAAATTCACCTTTGGCATGCTGCTGATCGGTCCCGCAAACGATATGGGCTGGAGCCAGGCGCATTATGATGGTGGTCTTTATGTACAGGAAAAACTCCCTGGTACAGAAATGATCTATCTTGAGAATGTTTTCCAGGGACCTGGCGGACAGGTTCAAACAGGCGCTGAACTGGCCACTGATATGGCAACCAACAAGGGTGCCAAATTAGTCATCTTTAATTCCGATGACATGAAAGACAACGCGATCAAATTTGCCCAGGAACACCCTGATATTTATGTGATTCATGCTTCTGGTGACTCAGCATGGAAGGAAGGCAAAAATTATATTGATCTTCCTAACCTGAAAAACATCATGGGTGAAATGGAATACGGAAAAATGATCGCCGGTTGTGCAGCAGCACTCACCACCCAGACAGGAAAGATTGGTTTCCTTGGCCCATTGATCAATGAAGAAACCAGACGTTTTGCGGCTTCTGCATATCTTGGCGCCAAATATTGCTGGACTGAATACCTTGGGAAAGATCCTGCTGACCTCGAATTCAAAGTGACCTGGATTGGTTTCTGGTTCAATATCCCCGGCACAACTCTTGATCCTACGCAGGTTGCAGATGATTTCTACAACACTGGTTATGATGTAGTCATCAGCTCCATTGACACCACTGAAGCGTTAACCGAAGCGAAGAAATTTACTGCTGATGGCAAGCAGGTGTGGGCAATCCCGTATGATTATGCCAAAGCCTGTGAAGGTGCAGATGATGTGTGCCTCGGTGTTGAGTATTTCAACTGGGGTCCCGCTTACCTTGCAGCAATCAAGTCCATTCAGGATGGCACCTGGAAATCCAGCTTCGATCTGAACGGTCCGGATTGGTCTGACATTAACAATCCCGATACCTCCGCTGTTGGATTCAACAAAGGTGGCGCACTTTCTAAAGAAAACTCAGCCTTGATCGATAAATTCATTGGTGAATTGGGCAGTGGTCTGAACCTGTGGACTGGCCCGATTAATCTTCAGGATGGAACGCAGTACCTTGCTGATGGTGTGGCTGCTACCAAACAGGAAATCTGGTATTTGCCGCAACTTCTTGAAGGTATGGAAGGTCAGAGCGAGTAATTTGATCCATAATATAGGGGAAGGTATTTTTTACGCCTTCCCCTATAATTTTTTTTACAGGACGAGTGCATGAATATTGAGCTTCGCAACATTCACAAGTGGTTTGGTAAAGTTCATGCCAACGATGACATCAGCCTGAAGATTACATCTGGCACCATTCAGGGAATATTAGGAGAAAATGGCGCAGGTAAAAGCACCCTGATGAAAATCCTTTCTGGGTTTATCCACGCCGATTCAGGTGAAATTCTGCTGGATGGTAACCTGGTTAAGATTAAATCACCGGATGATGCGATCAGGCTTGGAATTGGAATGCTTCACCAGGATCCGTTGGACTTTCCACCCATGCGCGTGATTGACAATTTTCTGCTTGGTCAACACGGGGGCCTTTTTCTTAATCGGACCCAGGTTGAAAAACAAATTCGAGAGCTATCTCAAAAATTTGGTTTCCAGATCAACCCAGATGCATATGTTGAAACGCTGACCGTTGGCGAACGGCAGCAATTGGAGATCCTGCGCCTGTTATGGATGGGCGTCCGCATTTTGATCCTGGACGAACCAACCACAGGCATCTCAGCCAATCAGAAGGAAAAACTATTCGCCACCCTCGTAACTTTGGCAAAACAGGGCCTAACGGTTATTTTTGTTTCTCATAAATTAGAAGATGTTCAAGGTTTATGCGATAGAGTTGCCGTTTTTCGTCAGGGAAAGGTAGCTGGCGAATTAACTCCTCCTTACAATACGGATGAGTTCATTCAATTAATGTTCGACAAGGAAATAAAGATCGGCGAGAGAACGACCGCCTGTAGGCCAGAGCCGTTGCTGCGACTTGAAAATATTGGAATAGAAGATTACCGGCTTCGATTGCGTAATATTAATCTAACCCTCTACCGGGGTGAGATTCTCGGGCTGGCTGGAATGGAAGGTTCGGGTCAAAAGTTGTTCCTGCAGATGCTGGCGGGAATCAAACGACCTGTTTGCGGCAAGATCATGATCAATGATGTGAACTATGCCGGAAAAAGATATGAGAACTTTTTGAAGGCAGGCATTTCGTACATCCCTGCTTCACGTATGGAAGAAGGATTAATCCCCGGGTTGACACTGACTGAACATTTTATTTTATCTGAAGAGCACAATGAGTTACTGATCTCGCAAAAAGAAGCCTTGAACTTAACCCAATCAAGGATTAATGATTTTCGAATCAAGGGGGTTCCATACAGCAAGGTCGAGCAACTGTCTGGTGGAAACCAACAACGAGCGTTGTTAGCCCTGATGCGTGAAAAATTGAATCTTATCTTGATGGAACATCCTACACGCGGTCTTGATATTGAATCTTCGATCTGGATATGGAAAAAAATGAAAGAAAGATGTGCCGACTGTACAAGTATTGTTTTTATCTCGGCCGATCTTGAAGAAATTATTCAATACAGCGACCGGATCCTGGTCTTTTTTGGAGGGATGGTATCAGAACCGATCGATGCGAATACGACCAGTGTGGATGAACTAGGGCAATTAATTGGCGGCATAGGCTGGTAAATCTTGGAGATGTGACGATATGACAGTGCAAGAAAAATCCCCACAAACTACCTCTTTACGGTCCAGGATTAACTGGCTTGACCTGGGATTACGGGTAGGGGCCGTAATCATGGCTTTGTTGATAACATCTTTGATCTTACTGGTAGCCAATGCTCAACCACTAAAAGCATACTGGAATATTGTTCTTGGCGCTTTTTCATCAACACAGAAAGTGTCAGCAGTGATCGCTTCATGGGTACCGCTGGTATTGACTACATCAGGCTTATTGTTCACCTTCACTGCGGGTTTATGGAATATTGGTATGGAAGGGCAGGTTGTGGTGGGGTCAGTATTTTGCGTGGGAGCTTTCCGTTTTCTGGATCAAACAGGACTGGATCCCTGGATTGTGATCACCATTGCTTTCCTTGCCGGAGCACTTGGCGGGTTCCTGTGGGCAATATTGCCAGGCGTGATGCGAATCTATGGTGGTGTGAATGAAATTTTTGGCGGGCTGGGCTTAAACTTTGTAGCGAAGGCATTAGCGATCTGGCTGATTTTTGGACCCTGGAAACGGCCGGGTGTTGCCTCGATGAGTGGAACTGAATGGATTGATCCGCAGTTTCGGCTCACCTATTTACCAGGAACCAGTCTCAGCCCTGTGATCGTCGTCATCGCATTGATTGGCGCTATCTTTGTGGCTGTGATGCTAAAAGGTACTCATTTTGGATTGAGGTTAAAAGCGATCGGCAAGAATGACCGGGCTGCCCATTTACTGGGCATTCCGACGACACGTTATTTTCTGCTTGCGTTTGGCATCTGTGGGATCTTTGCAGGTGTTGCGGGATCTGTTCTGGTTACGTCAAAACAGTTTAGTTTGATTCCAGATGCTGGTTTTGGATATGGATTTTTAGGATTACTGGTTGCAATGCTGGTCAACTATCATCCAATCTTGTCATCCATCGTTGCGTTTTTCTTTGCCGCACTGAGCGTTGGGAACGTTGAACTTCAGTATATGGGTCTTAACTCTTATCTGGCTGGTGTGCTTCAAGGGTTCCTCGTGCTCTTTGTGGTCATGACAAATGGCGTACGGCAACGTCTGTATAAAAAAGGATAGGCATTCATGGATAATACGACTCTAACAACCCTCGCCGGCATCATGGAGTATGCTGTTCCAATCCTTTTTGCTGCAATTGGTGAAAACTTTATTGAGAAAAGCGGAATTACCAACCTTTCTGTGAATGGCACCATCTTGCTAACAGCAATGGCTGGTTTTGTTGTTGCGTTAAATACCAGCAGTCTTCTGCTTGGCTTTCTTATCGGCGCATTGATTGGAATGGCGGTTGCTGCCGTGGTGGCGTTCAGCAGTATCACCTTAAAGCAATCTCAGGTAGCCATTGGGTTCATTCTGGCAACGCTGTGCCGGGATCTGGCGTATTTTCTCGGAGCGCCCTATAACAACAAACCGGGTATCTTCCTGACTAAAACTCCGATAGATTTTCTTGTAGACATCCCGGTGATTGGCCCTATCTTTTTTAATCATCATGTATTGGTATATGCTTCGTATATATTTATCATTCTCGCGTATGTTTACCTGTATAAAACACGCCCTGGACTTCAATTGCAGGGAATTGGTGAACGTCCTGCTGCCGCGTATAATCGGGGTGTGAATGTCAATTTACAACGATACATGTATACACTGGTTGGAGGGGCACTTATCGGACTGGCTGGGCCCATGTATTCTCTGGCTGTGAAGATTGGCTGGTCAGGACAGCTTTCAGGACTGGATGGCGTGGGTTGGATCGCTCTTGCGATTACGATCTTTGGTGGCTGGCATCCTTTGAGGGTTGCGTTTGGAGCATATTTCTTTGCCGGTCTTCAGCAGTTGGGAATCACGCTTCAATCGAATACGAACATTCCAATTCAGATTTTACAGGCTGCGCCGTTCCCATTGATGATTTTTACTCTGCTTCTTGTCAATATTGGCCGGGCAGAATGGGTCGAGCGTGAATTAGCTGCCATGCCAGAAAAACCGCGTATGATCGTTTCAAAAATCCTCAGAATGCTGCGTACGTCACCACCGGCATCTCTGGGAATTCCATTCGAACGAGAATAGGATGATCTATGTCGAACTTTATGGGGTTCAAGTGTTCGATTTGTGGTAAAGAATACGCTCCGGCTGATCACCTGTATTCCTGCCCGAAGTGCAATGGCAATTTGGATGTCATCTTTGATTATTCAAAGATTAGATCCAGATACCAGATAGAAGATATCACTTCTCGCACCGATTTTTCTCTTTGGAGATACCTTCCACTTCTTCCTGTTTCTGATCCAGGAGGTGAGGGCACTCCCTTGAGATATGCAGGTTGGACGCCGTTGTATTCACCCCGTGGACTGCGTGAAAAGCTTAACCTGGTTGAGTTATGGATTAAAGATGAAGGTCGAAACCCAACAGCTTCATTCAAAGACCGGGCAAGTGCAGTGGTGGTGGCAAGAGCAAAAGAAATAAAAGCCGAGGTGGTAGTCACTGCTTCGACCGGAAATGCCGGCGCGGCATTGGCTGGAATGGCCGCGGCCATTGGACAGCCTGCTGTGATTCTCGCACCGCGAACTGCTCCACCTGCCAAGATAGCCCAGATGCTGGTGTATGGTGCCAAAGTGATTCTGGTTGATGGGAATTACGATACAGCGTTTGATTTAACAATCGAAGCTTCAAAGAATTTGGGATGGTACTGTAGAAACACAGGTTATAATCCTTTTACGGTTGAAGGTAAAAAAACCGCCGCATTTGAAATTTGGGAAACAGTCATTCGTGAGCGAAAATCTGCTGACAGGCCGCTTTGTGTTTTTGTCTCTGTGGGCGATGGAAATATCATTTCAGGGCTTCATAAAGGATTTAAGGATTTAGCCGAACTGGGGTGGTTGGAAGCGATGCCAAAATTATTTGGTGTGCAGTCTGAAAAATCAGCAGCGGTGGCCAATGCTTACTTTTCTGGCAGTGAACAAATCATTCCTGTAAATTCAACCACTATCGCAGATTCGATCAGCGTGGATTTACCGCGGGATGGTGTGAGAGCCGTGCGCGCAGCTGGTCAAACCGGAGGAGCATATCTCACGGTTAAGGACAGCGAAATCATTGAAAGTATTGCTGAACTGGGAAAGTATGGTATCTTTGCAGAACCTGCTGGATCAACCGCTTATGCCGGGTTGAAAAAAGCGATAAACGAGGGCATCATCCAGGGTGATGATCCGGTGCTTGTCATCAATACCGGAAATGGGTTAAAGGATATCAAATCGGCAATGCTGGCAGTAAGAAATGCACCTGTGATCGAACCTGATATAAAAGCATTAATGGATTGTTATCAAAATCAATTGAAAGGTTCAATGCGATGAAACCTGTGTTTTCTATCATAGCTCCAGTGTTCAACGAAACAGGATGTCTTGACGAACTTTATAAACGTGTTGCAGAAGTGATGGATTCAACTAAAGAAAGCTGGGAGCTCGTGCTGGTTGACGATGGCTCGACTGACGGCTCAACTGATCTGATCCGCGAACTGGCAAAGAAAGATAAACGGGTTCGGCCGGTCATCTTTGCCCGGAATTTTGGTCATCAAATTGCTGTTACAGCCGGGTTGGATTATTCACGCGGCGATGCGGTTGTAATTATCGATGCAGATCTGCAGGATCCACCAGAGGTTATCCTGGAGTTGATCGCGAAATGGCGCGAAGGGTATCAGGTAGTTTATGCACAGCGTACTGAACGAGAAGGGGAATCCTGGTTTAAACTGGCGACTGCTTCACTCTTTTACCGCACGATCTATCGGATTACGGATGTAAAGATTCCATTAGACACCGGCGATTTCAGACTCCTCGACCGAAAAGTGGTTGATGTCATGAACTCGATGCGTGAACGACATCGTTTCTTAAGAGGAATGTCGGCCTGGGTAGGGTTTAAATCCATTGGGGTACCTTATAAACGAGCCTCTCGTTATGCTGGAAAAACCAAATATCCGCTGAAAAAAATGTTGAAGCTGGCTTTGAATGCCATAACCAGTTTTTCATACATGCCACTCCAGCTTGCCACATGGGTTGGTTTCTTCTCCGCGGGCATCAGCATCATTGCAATACCGGTCGTCATTATTTTGCGTTTGGTTGGCTCGCAGTTCTTCTATGGTCAGGCAACCACCTTGATCGCTGTTTTATTTCTCGGTGGGGTTCAGTTAATCAGTCTTGGAATACTGGGTGAGTACGTTGGACGGATTTATGATGAAGCCAAGGGACGACCCCTTTATATAACAAGCGAAGTCCCAGAAGACAAGTGAAGAAAGGATAATCAACATGGCAAAGATCGATCTTACCATTCACAAAGATAGGCTGGAACACGCAATTGAACGATCGCGCAAGCAAAATATCATTTTGCCTACTTTTGCCCAGATGAAAAATCCTGATTTGATCCCGGCAAAGATCAAAGAAGAATTACGTTCGATCGGCTTATGGGACGTTCATCCACGGAATCTTTTTCGCATTTCCTGGAAAAATCAGCCTGTTGAAACTGGTGGTCAATTTGGAGATGTGAATTATTTGGAATTACCTTCCAGCCTGACTGGCACGAAGGCAAGGATCATTGCTCTGGTCGGTAAGTGGTTCCCAACAGGAGCTCATAAGGTTGGAGCGGCTTATGGATGCCTGGTACCGCGATTGGTTACCGGGCAATTTGACCCAACAACACAAAAAGCCGTCTGGCCCTCAACCGGAAATTATTGCCGTGGTGGCGCTTACGATTCAGCATTGATGGCATGCGATTCGATCGCCATTCTGCCAGAGGGAATGTCGAAAGAAAGATTTGACTGGCTGAAGAATATTGCCGGCGAAGTGATCGCCACCCCGGGTACCGAATCCAATGTCAAGGAAATATTCGATAAGTGTTGGGAGCTGCGTAAATCGGGGCAAGACTTGATGATCTTCAATCAGTTTGAGGAATTTGGCAACTACATGTGGCATTATGAAATCACCGGTCATGCCATGCAAGAAGTGCTGCAAAAAGTTATGGGCCCGAATGATCACTACCGTGGCGTTGCTCTCACCACTGGCTCTGCAGGAACCATTGCCTGTGGTGATTTCCTGAAGCAGCAATACCCATCCAGCAAAATCATTGCCAGCGAAGCCTTGCAATGCCCGACACTGATGCTCAATGGTTTTGGAGCCCATCGAATTGAGGGTATTGGCGACAAGCACGTTCCCTGGATTCACAACATTAAGAATACTGATATTGTCGTTGCCATTGATGACAATTCGGTGGTAAATCTCATGAGGCTTTTTAACGAACCTGAAGGCCAAAAATACCTGATCAAGAAAGGTGTTCCTGAAGACGTTGTATCCAAACTGGATTTGTTGGGTTTTTCAGGTATTGCCAACGTGCTTTCAGCAATCAAGTTCGCCAAGTATTATGAGCTTGGTGAAAATGATGTCATTCTGACCGTTTTCACAGATTCTATGCAGCTTTACGGAAGCCGCATTCAAGAAATGCGTAATGAACTTGGAGAATTCCATGAAGTAGATGCTGCAGAAGTCTATGCCCGTGACCTCAACGGAGAATCAACGGACCATCTTTTGGAATTAACATACGAATCGCGAAAACGCATTCATAACTTAAAGTACTATACGTGGGTTGAGCAGCAGGGCCGTACCTATGAAGAAATTCAGGACCAGTGGTACGCACCGGATTACTGGACAGATGTTCAAAATCAGGTTGGTGAAATTGATGCCCTGATTTCGGAGTTCAACGATAAAGTTGGCCTTTTGTAACAGGTATCATCCCGGGCAGAATATCTGTCTGGGATGATATTTTTTGTTGTAATGTATGAGAGGTATCTGGAATGGAGACCGTACCCCAAAATTCTTTGCTATTAATTGCGGTTATTCCATCTCCCAAAGATTTACAAATTGCCCGAATGCTGGGCTGGTACCGCATCCCACTAAAGTTCGCTCCCAAAATGATCGATGTTGATTACCTTGCTTTCTATCAGGGATCAAATTTTGGTGAGGAGCACCGCTGGCAGATTGAGTATTTGGCAGAGTGTCGCGGGCATGAACTAACCACCCGCTGCGAACTACTGCGAACTGAAATAAACCATCCGCGTGCAAAGGAAGAATATTATAAAATACAGCTTGGGCCATTAATGAGGGTTCCTGCGGCGATCAAGGCTGAGAAATGGAAACGAATCACTTTCTTTTACACCACTGGTGAGTTGTTCAATCGCGCACGAAGCATTAACGATCTGGTAATGCGTTCGGATGACAGGGAATTGCTCTGGAAAACAATTCGAGAACGAGCTCAACAGAAATCTCAATACACAACCATCTCACAACCAGATCTCTCTATTGATCCGTCAACTTTTGAGATGTTACTCAATCTTGACCCGTTATTCCCTGCCTCTGATTCAGACAACATCCAGACCTGGTAATACTGGTAGAATAACATTAATCGCCACAGCGTAGTCTGGATATTGGATTCCATTATGAAGACTTTAATAAAAAACGGAAAAATTATCACCGAAGAAGATTCAATTCTAGCTGATCTTCTGATCGAAGACGAAAAAATTTTACAGATCGGTAAAGATCTTCGTGGATTAGAAACAGATCATGTGATCGATGCGACGGGGTTATATGTGCTTCCTGGCGGGGTGGATGTTCACGTACATCTTGATCTCCCAATGGCAGGAACCATTTCATCTGACGATCATTTTACCGGTACCAGGGCAGCTGCTTTCGGCGGAACCACTATGGTGATCGATTTTGTATCGCAAGGCTCAGATCATCTATTGGATTGCGTTGAAAAATTAAGAGCAAAAGCGGATGAAAAGGTGGCTGTGGATTATGGTTTGCATATGAATATCACCCACCTGACACCGGAAATTGAGAAGCAAATTCCCTTATTAGCCGATGTGGGAGTGACCAGTCTAAAGGTGTTTACCGCTTACAATAACAGGCTACGGCTGCAGGACGGGGAGATTTTCAAGGTGCTGCGGATTGCGCGTGAGACCGGTTTACTGACGATGCTGCATGCCGAAAATGGTGATTTGATTGACCTGCTTATCCAGGAAGCGCTTGCAGCCAGACACACAACTCCAATCTGGCACGCCAGAACCAGACCGGCATGGGGAGCTACGGAAGCATTTCTTCGGGGGGCTGCCCTTGCAGCCATCGCTGATGCTCCTTTGTATATTGTTCACATGAACACCAGGGGAGAAGTCGACCAGATGCAATATGCCCTTCAGAATCATTTTCCAGTGTATGGAGAAACCTGCCCGCAATATTTGTTATTTACTCAAAACGAGTTGGAACGCTCTGATGGCGCGAAATGGGTTTGCTCACCTCCGCTGCGTACGAAGGATGATCAAATCCGCTTATGGGAAGGGCTCAAAACCGGATTAATTAAGACCATTGCCACCGATCATTGTCCATTTTTCTTCAATGGGAAGCAGCCCATCAAATATGATGGCATGGATATTGCCATTGCAGGCAAAGAATTAGGAAAGGATGATTTCACCAAAATCCCCAATGGCTTACCAGGCGTGGGTGATCGGCTGCCTGTGATGTGGACCGAGATGGTTTCGTCAAAGAAATTTACTGAAAATGAATTTGTTGCACTAACCAGTGCCAATCCTGCAAAATTGTTTGGTATGTATCCACAAAAGGGCACCTTAAAACCAGGTTCTGATGCCGATATTGTTTTATGGGATCCGGGTAAAGAGGTCAATTATGGGATTGCTTATGCCCAACATCGGACAGACTATAACCTTTATGAAGGATGGCGATTAAAAGGGTATCCGGTTCAAGTATTCTCACGTGGCAGGATGATCGTTAAAGACGGAGAATGGTACGGAAAACAAGGCGGGGGAAGGTTCATTCAACGGAAGACCTTTGATCGTTCATTGAAGTGAAGTGAATTCCAATGATTTCGATGATCCCTGTTTTCTTACTGGTCGCGGCTTCAATTCTTCTCCAAGTATTGGGAAGGGTTAAATTCTCACCTGGCCAAACCTGGTTGTTTTCCAGCATCGTGGCATTACTTTCCTGGATGGCAATGATTTTAATTCGAATCGTCATGCCTTCTGGCTGGCAAGTAACTGACTGGCTGCCAGGTATGTCAACGTTGGAATCAGTTGCGTTCCAGTTCTCAAAAGAAACATGGGTTCCCGGTTTTCTCTTGATATCGTTGCTGGTGGCTGTGATTTTTTACGAGGCCAGGTTTCTTGGCTCAGGAAACTACGTAAATATTCTTTCAGGGACGTTGACAATTTCTGCTTTTGGGTTGCTGTCAATATTATCAGCTAATGGTCTGACGTTCTTGTTAACATGGGCTTTAATCGACATAGCAGAATTTTCGATCTTAATGCTGATTCTTAAGGAAGAATCAAAGCATCAGATTGCTATAACTTCCCTCTTTGCGCGATCAGTTGGAATTATTTTTATGACTCTTTTATTGGTTTTACAGTCAAGGAGCGGCTTCTATTCACCCGAAAATGAAAATCCAGCCTATTTCGGAATCATCATGATTCTTGTAGCCATTCTGCGAATGGGAATTATTCCAAGTCATGTACCTTATTCTGAAGATCCGAAAATTCGAATTGGTATTGGATCCATTCTGAGATTTACCCCGATTTTTTCTGTGTTCTCATTCTTGATGGTTTCAGAGCCGCAGAATTATTCACCATCTCAAACTCAATGGCTTATGGCAATTTTGCTATTTGCCGCGGTATTTGGGGTATTTTCATGGTTTCTTGCAAATAATAAACTCGCTGGACGTTCGTATTGGATCTTTACATTAGGGTGTCTGGCATTAATTGGATACTTACGCGCTTCTGCTGAAGTAATTACTGGCCTAAGTGCGATGTTGATGGCAGGTGCCACCGTGTTGTTTGTCCCTGCGCCGCGAACTAAAGGGGGCAAGATATTCATACCTTTGTTAATGGCAGGTTTGTTATGCCTTCCATACACACCCACAGCTATTTTGCCTGTTTACTTTTGGGGTGAGCGATTTACTGTCGCCAATATCTTAATTGTCGCTTGTTTATCACTTTTAATTGCGGGTTTAATATTTCATACCATTCGTGCTGAAGAAGATGGTGAACATCAAGAAAACTGGGTAAGGTTGTTTCAAATCTTCGGTTTGATCATTCTGATGATTTCGCCATGGATTTCTGAAATTTTTATTCTGGGAAAAATTTCAAGTTTGAATTATTGGTGGTACGCGGTTGTTTTATGTGTCGTTACTGGTCTCATAATGACCGCGCGCTTTTACCTCAATCACGAAACTCAAAGGAATATCCGCACAAAATTCTTGATCAGGCGAGGATTCGATTCGGCTCTTTTGATTTCTGAGCGATTTTTTCGGTTTGAATGGATCACTCGAATCATGAAAGGAATTGGTGAATTTATAGCGGTCAGTATGAACCTGTTAATTCGAATTCTTGAGGGAGATGGCGGTATCCTCTGGTCATTCTTATTCCTTGTTTTGCTGGCATCCCTTTTGATCACCGGGCAGGGTCGCTGATGTTTCACTGGTACAACTATCTCTTCATTGTAATCTTCACTGTCGGTTTATTTCTCTTGCTGATTTCGGATTCTCGAAAAATCATCCTTTATGCTTTAGGCAGTGTTTTGTTAATGGCATTTGTGATCAATGTTCAATTCTGGCCGTTTACTTTTGCGCTTTCAAAATTGATTACCGGAACCATGGCGGTTGTTATCTTACATTTTTCACCAGTGATGCCTTCTCCTTCAGTCTTAGGGGAAGGTAGAACAGGAAAGGTGTTTAGAGCCACAGCGCTTGCTTTCGGTCTGGCATTGATCGTTTTTACAGTTTCTACGGTCAGCACATTTTTATCGATTAATTCTGAACAGATCTTGATTTCGTTATTCATGATGGTGTGTGGTTTTATTCAATTGGGAATTTCACAAAATCCATACCGGGTATTCTTGGGATTAATTACCGTTTTTTTGGGATTTGAAATCATTTATGGTTCTCTTGAAAGATCATTATTGATTAATGGTATGTTTGCCGCTGTTGACCTGTTGATTGCACTGGTGGGCTCTTACTTAATCACCAATAGTTTCGAGGATGAGGAAGAATGAACGCACCTATTATATGGATAATTTTTCCACTGGTAGTATCTGCGATTTTGTTATTCTTTCTCGAAAAATCCAGGATCGTTGTGACGATTGGTTTGATTACCAGTGTGTTTCTAGCCATCTTTGCATTATTCCAACCGATTGGCCATGTGTTGAAACTTGGTCCGATCTCTGTTGATATTATTCCGGAATTATCTTTTTTTGGGCGCGCATTTCTGTTGGAAAATTCTGACCGTTTTACGTTGTGCCTGATATTTTTCACATTAACTCTGTTCATCGGTGGCCTTAAAGTTGCCAACCAACCTGCAAAATTTGTTCCACTTAGTATGGCTATCGCTTCTATGATGACAGCCGCACTTTCTGTGCAGCCTTTCTTATACTCTGCAGTTTTCGTTGAACTTGCAGTGTTGTTGATGATCCCTTTAGTAACGGTGAGAGGAGCCATGCCAGAAAAAGGAGTGATCCGTTTCTTGATCTACTTATCCATGGCTATGCCTTTCATTCTCTTTGCTGGCTGGATTCTGAGCGGTGCGCAGGCCAGTCCTTCAGATGAGACCTGGCGATCTTTAGCGGCACTCTTTTTAAGTGTTGGTTTTGCGCAATGGCTGGCTGTATTTCCTTTTCACTCGTGGGTGTCACAGTTTTCTCAAGCAGTATCTCCATATTTTTCTGGTTTTATATTTAGCCTTTATCCAGTGGTGACGTTGTTGATTGTGCTGGATTATGTTTCGAGTCTCGTATGGCTGCGTGAGGCAGGTTATCTTTCACCGATCATCCGAACTGTTGGCATCATCATGATTGTCACCTCTGGTATTTGGGCAGCCGTTGAGCGGGATTTAAAAAGATTATTATCCTATACAGTCTTGTATGAAACTGGATTTGCACTGTTACTGATTAGCATTCAATCCAATAGCGGTATTTCATTGCTTTACCAATCTTTCGTTCCAAGGATTCTCGGTTTATCATTATTAGGATTGTCTTTATCAATTCTTACAGAACACAGATTGCCATTGACCATAGATGCTCTAAAATCTATGATTAAAAAATTTCCTTTCATAATTTTGGGCATCCTCATTTCTCTGATGGGAATCATCGGATTCCCTCTTTTTGCAGGTTTCCCTTATAAATACGAGAGTCTGCAAATGATTGGCGGGGAAGGCGCAAGCCCAATCATTTGGATCATGATCGGAATGATCGGATTCTTAATCTCCGCAATTCGTGTGTTTTCAAGCGCGACGACACCTTCGGTAGAAAAATGGGAGATTGATGAGTCAATACCTGAAATTTTGTTCTTAGGTGTAGGAAGCTTAATTTTGATCATTATTGGGTGGTTCCCACAGATCATTCAAGTATTAATTAGTGGTTTAATTACAAATCTTCCGGTATTAAAATAAAATCAGTTGCAAAGCGGAAAGGTTGATCAAATGGAAAACGAAGAATTGATTACTCGGCTTGAGTGGCTGGAGACCGAACGACGAAAAGATAAACAACTGATTTCAGATCTGACTGCAAAGATTGCAGAACTTTCTGAAGAAGTTAGTGCACAAAAATCGAAGTTTAAAGCGTTTGAAGTGGACCAGAAAAAAACAATACAGAATGCGGTTAGGAAAGAAGAATTTGACGAAATTACTTCTAAACAAAGAATTGAAATTATGCATCAAGTTCAAGAACTGGAGAAGAAAGTTACAACCAGTGAGAGAAGATTTGATAAACAGCGTAAAGATGATCTTGATACTGTTAACAAACGCTTGCTGGAACTCCAAAACGATATTAAACCAATCAATGAAATCAAGAAAGCTTTTCAGGCAAGAATTGACGAAGAATATCGTCTCGGTCAGCGGCTCGATATGATACAAAAGAGTCTGTCTGATTTTCAGATGATGGTTGCTGAGTTAGAAAAAAACCAAAAAATTCTAGAAAATAATTACAGACTTGACTCAAAAAAATTTACAGATATTCAAATTGAAGTTGCCACTCTTCGAAAGAAGATAGATGAGAGTAGAGTGGCTGATGAAACTCAAAAGGAATTTGTGCGAAAACTTGAAAGTCGAATAAACGAGTTAGTAAGCCAGGAGCAATTGAGAAAGCAAGAACAAATCGCTTTTATTGAAACTCAATCCAGGTCGCATGTTGATCGTGAAAATTTGTGGAAGGAGTGGCAATCAAAGTTTGATCAACTAGAAAAACTAGGAGCCGGGTTCCAATCACAACTACTGGATCTCGACAACACACATCGTGCCATGAAAAAAGCTCAGGCTGACTTCGAAGAGATCAATCAACGACTTGATCGTCGAATTAATGAAATCACTGAAATGAATCGGCTGGCAGAGGAGCGTTTCAGGCAGGAGTGGGTCTCATTCAAGGCAGACGATCAAAAACGCTGGACAAATTATTCATTGACACAGGAAGAAGAATTACGCGAGGGAAATAGAGAAATCTCCAAGATAACCGAGAGGTTAATCAAGCTGGAGGACTCATCACAGAACCTGATTGATGCCGTGAACACGATTAACGAAGAAACTGAAAAACGAATCAAAGCCTTAATGACATTGAGCAACGAACTGATGAATTCTTTCGAACAGACTCTCGGGAGGCGGAAATAACGATATGTATGTGATTGGCACTGCCGGTCACGTTGATCATGGAAAATCTGCTCTCGTGAAAGCGTTGACGGGTACCGACCCTGACCGCTTACGTGAGGAAAAACAAAGGCAAATGACCATTGAACTGGGATTTGCCTTTTTCAATACTACTAATGGAGAAGAAGTTGGAATTATTGACGTTCCTGGTCATCGGGATTTCATCGAGAATATGCTGGCCGGGGTAGGGGGTATCAATGCAGTATTGCTTGTCATTGCAGCGGATGAAGGGGTAATGCCCCAAACCAGAGAGCATCTGGCAATCATTGATTTATTAAAAATTTCTACTGGTATTGTGGTTCTAACAAAATCCGATCTGATCGACGAACCGGATTGGTTCGAGATGGTTGAAGCCGATATCAGGAAACTCTTAAAGGGTACTGTGCTGGAGGATAGACCGATTGTGCGGGTTTCTTCTTTAACAGGCGCCGGGATCGATCGATTAAGAAGCGAAATTGAAAGAATGCTTACCCATATTCCATCCTCACCAGATTCCGGAAGGCCACGGCTGCCGGTCGATCGTGTTTTCTCCATCCAGGGTTTTGGAACGGTGGTGACTGGAACTTTATCAGGTGGTACGCTTCGCGTGGAAGATACGGTGGAGATCCTTCCTTCAAAAACGATAGCGCGAATCCGTGGCCTGCAGACTCATAACAGAAAAGAAACGATTGTGCTGCCAGGAAGCCGAACCGCAATCAATCTCTCAGGAGTGACCCGTAATGAAATAAAAAGGGGAGATGTAATCACGATTCCGGGGTTATTCAAACCAACGCGCAGGATTGATGCCCAGGTAGAGGTGTTGCCAGACGCTTCAACGGTTATTCGTCATAATGATCTCGTTAAAATTTACCTTGCGGCATCTGAAAGCGTTGGACGCATCCGTTTACTGGAAAAGGAAAGGATCGATGCGGGTTGCAGTGGCTGGGTTCAGGTGGAATTTGAGACTGAAGTGGTTGCTGAAAAAGGTGACCGTTTCATTTTTCGGCGTATGTCACCAGCTGAAACACTTGGTGGTGGGGTCGTTGTAAATCCTGATCCGGTAAGGCGTTATAAACTCAATGACCCGGCGATTATTTCATATTTAGAAGCGAGACTGCAGCCATCAGGTAATGATATTTTGTTTAACTTCATTGAGGATACCGGGTTTGTGAGCATGACTGAATTGCGTCGTGCGAAAGGGATATCGGGTGATGCCATCGATTCCGATTTGCATGATTTAGAAATACAAAAGAAGGTCATTTCACTTACTGATAAATCAGATGTCTGGTTTCTGACATCGGAAAACTGGAACCGGATGACTCAAAAGTTGGTCAATATATTGTCAGAGTGGCATGCCAGGTTTCCCCTAAGGCCCGGAATAACAATTGATGAAATGAAACGCCGAACAGGCATCAAGGATGAAATCATCCAAAGTTGTGTCTTTCGGTGGATATCAGATGGAACGATTCGCCAGGTTGCTCAATATCTCGCATTGCCCGATTTCTCTATCAAATATTCACCCTCTCAGTCCAAAAAACTGGAGGCTTTTGAGACACTGATCCGTGAAAAACCATTCAACCCCCCGAGTGTTTCTGAAATACAAGAAATGCTTGGGTCTGATTTATATCAATCTTTAATTGATCAAGGAAAACTTGTGCAAATCACTGCAGATGTCGCTTTTCGAGATGTTGAATACCATCAGATGATTGAATATGTGTTATCAACCTGTAAAGAGGGAAACAGTCTTACCGTTGCGACTTTCAGGGACCATTTCGCATCGAGCAGAAAATATTCGCTGGCTTTTTTGGAACACCTTGATCAAAAGGGGATCACGGAACGGATTGGAGAAGTCAGACGATTAAAGGTAGTGAAATCGGGTATCCCATAAGTTTCCATATCCATTGACAGGTTTACTCGTACACCTTATAATAGCGTCTGCCTTTCATCCGGGAGGAAAAGCTTCCTGGGTAAATAAATTCCAACTTCCCCGCACACTGGCGTGATTTCGCGCGAGGAACCGGTGAAGTGAAGATTGGAGAATCTAAAAATGAAATATGCAATACTGGAATCTGGCGGCAAGCAGTACAAAGCCGTCGAAGGGGCTACAATTGATGTAGACCTTATGGATGTTGAAGTTGGCCAGCCGGTCAACCTGGAAGATGTTCTGCTGGTAGTTGAAGACGAGAACGTTCATGTTGGGACTCCCTCGATCAAGGGTGCAATGGTAACCACGTCAGTAGTCGACCATATTAAAGGTCCGAAAGTTTTTACCTTTAAGTATTCACCCAAAAAGAGAATTCGCGTAAAAACCGGACACCGCCAGCAATACACTCGATTAAAAATCGAATCAATTCGTGTGGAGTAGGAAAAATGGCACATAAAAAAGGTGGTGGCTCAAGTCGAAACGGCCGCGACAGCAATGCACAGCGGCTTGGTGTAAAGAAATTTGCCGGCGAGGCAGTGCTGTCTGGCAACATTCTCGTCCGTCAGCGCGGAACGAAAATCAAACCCGGACTCAATGTCAAAGTAGGCACTGACGATACATTATTTGCAGTCGCTCAGGGTATTGTTGAATATGAGACTCTGCCAAACGGGCAGAAACGGGTTAATGTAAAACCCGCTGTCTCCGAATAATTATATTTTTTACAAATCCGTCTATTAAGACAATTGTAAAAAGCACACAGGAAGGTCAGCGAGAATGAAAAAAGGTATTCACCCCACATACTATCCGGATGCCAAGGTAATTTGCTCATGTGGCAACACCTGGACTACCGGTTCCACCAGGAAAGAAATCCATACAGAAGTTTGCTCAAAATGCCATCCATTCTTTACCGGACAGCAGCAACGCATTATCGACATCGAAGGCCAGGTTGATCGCTTCTACAAGAAGCTGCAGGCTCGCCAGGACTATGTTGAAGAGAAAAAAGCCAAGGCGGCAGCTCGTGTTTCACCTGAACGTTCGGTTAAAGAAATCGGACTTCCCCCACGCGCAACTGAAGCATTAGAAAAAGCCGGCCTCATGAATGTTGGTCAGGTTTTAGAAAAGCTTTCTGAAGGTGAAGCCGCGTTATTAGCGATCGAAGGGTTTGGTCGTAAATCCTTGATCGATATGAAGAAAAACCTGCGTCAGATGGGCTACACCCTTCCATCCGCCGCTGAGGAGATCGTGGTTTAATTCGAATTTGATTGACTGACCTCTGGCCTTATTAAAGACCAGAGGTCTTTTTATTAGTTGAAGGGGATATTCGACTTTATTTAAGGTAGAATGAGGGTAATATTCTTGAGGAGGAGTGTGCATGAAAGAAAAAACCGGCAGCATTGAAGTAATATGCGGATCGATGTTTTGTGGAAAAACAGATGAGCTAATTCGCCGACTTCGCAGGGCAACGATCGCCAGGCAAAAGGTACAGGTTTTTAAACCGGCAATCGATAATCGTTTTGACCTAGAAAAAGTTACTTCACATGCAGGTTCAGCTTTTGACGCGACTCCTGTCTCAGATTCAGAAGAAATCATCAAGCGACTTGATCCTCAAACTACTGTTGTAGGTATTGATGAGGCACAATTCTTTGACCCAATGCTCGTCGAGGTTGTAGAAACGCTGGCTAACCGTGGTTTACGTGTTATTGTGGCTGGCCTGGATATGAATTTCAAAGGTGAGCCTTTTGGATGTATGCCGTTGATTATGTCGCGCGCAGAAAAAGTGGAAAAATTGCAGGCGATCTGTATGATCTGTGGTGAACCTGCAAGTCGAACTCAACGACTGGTGAACGGAAAACCAGCTCGCTACGATGATCCAGTGATTATTGTGGGTGCTTCTGAAATGTATGAAGCGCGATGTCGTTTACATCATGAAGTTCCGAGGGATTGATGAAAATGAGGAGCAAATATGCAAGACTATCATGATTTTCTCGGCGAAATATTAATTTCCTCGGAAGATCTTCAGCGCAGGATTGCTGAATTGGGTGAACAGATCAGTAAAGACTACACCGGAAAAGGAGAATTGCTGTTAATTTGCATCTTACGCGGTGGAGTGCTGTTCCTGACAGATTTAATGCGCCAAATTTCGATTCCTCATGCGATTGAATTTATGGCTGTATCTTCGTATGGAGTTGGTGGACGCCAATCCACTGGTCAGATTCGCATTTCTCTCGACCTAAACGTCGATATCTTTAACAAGCATGTTCTGATTGTGGAAGATATTATTGACAGCGGGCATACCCTCGCCGCCATTCTTGAACTCCTCTCCACAAGAAAACCCGCAAGCCTGAATGTGTGCACCCTACTGGATAAGGCCGAACGCCGAGAGGTGGAAGTGCCTATCAAGTATTGTGGGTTTAAGATTCCAAATAAATTTGTTTTTGGCTATGGTTTGGATATTGATGATTATTATCGTAATCTGCCATTTATTGGTGTTGTCGACCTGAACAGATATAACCCCGGTTAATAGGTTCTTAAGTGCAATTTCCTGAACTCGTGCTCAAGATCAAAGAGTATGTTCCAGAAGGAGAACATCTCTACCTGGTTGGCGGAGCCATCCGTGATGCGCTGCTTGGATTTCCGAGCAAGGATTTTGACTTTGTTTGCTCCTCAAATCCGCGTGCGATCGCTCGGAAATTTGCAGATCGCCACCATGCCGCATTCTACATGCTTGACGAGGAACGCAACACGTGCCGGGTAATCATCGATCCCAAACTCCCTCAACGGATGATCTTTGATTTTTCGCAGATAAGGGGAGACTCGATCATCGATGATCTCATGGAACGCGATTTTACGATCAATGCCATGGCTGTTGATATCGAAACTCCTGATCAAATTATTGATCCAAGTCATGGGGGAAGAGATCTGCAGCAAAAACGCTTGAAACTGGTGCGAAATTCCTCAATTGCTGATGACCCGGTACGCGCCATCCGCAGCATTCGTTATGCGGTAAACCTTGATTTATCGATTGACCCTGAAACTGTGAATTTGATTCGATTAGGCAGCAAAGGTCTGGTCAGGGTTTCTAAAGAACGCAAACGCGACGAAATATTCAAAATCCTTGAGGGTAATCGCATAGGCGCAGCAGCGCAATTAATGGAAAAATTTTCCATTTTTGAAAATTCAAATATTCAGCCCGTAAGTGATTTCAAATCGGGATGTAGGTGCTCAGAAGTTCTTGATCAAATGATCGCGTTGCTTTGTGGCAGAAGTACAGCTGACAAGAATGCTTCATTTTATAAGGTGTCTCTGCTGCTGCGATTGGGTAGATTCAAGGAAAGCCTAGAAGAACATTTCTACCAAAAAAAAATGACGGGTAGAAACCGGAAAAGTTTATTGATGCTCGCTATGGTCATGAAGATAAATCATGATGAGCAAGTAAACGAATTAAGCAACCAACTTGCCCTTTCTAGTGACGAATGGTCGATCTTACACACGCTTGCGGGGCAAATGAGTTATCAGCATGAGTATTGGCAAGATCGGCAAAACTTTGATCGAAGGTCTATTTATCGTTATTTTCATCAGAATGGTGATGTGGGTGTTGATCTGGCGTTCATTGCGCTTGCAACCTACGCTTCACGTGTTGGGGGCGAATTTATCCAACTGGAATGGTTAAGATTGCTTGAGAATTGCGAAGTCTTGTTACAGGCATGGTATAGTCAGCCAGAGATCATCAATCCAAAACCTTTCCTCAATGGGAATGATCTTATGTTTCATTTTGATCTGAATCCCGGCCCAATGCTTGGAGAAATTATTGAAGAAATGAAAGAAGAACAAGCAGCAGGTAACATCCAAAGTAAAGAAGATGCCATCGATTGGATTGATTTTCGATTGCTTCGGAACTCTTTAAAAAAATAGCCTCAGCTGAGGCTTCTACTAAGCAATTTGTGGTGTGACTGTTATCTGTGTCGGCTGACCACTTGATTTTTTTCGACGCATGAGATTATTAATATGTGCGAGCAAAGTCTCTCTGGGAACAGGTTTGATTAAATAATCATCTGCTCCCATATCAAGCGTCTTGGCAACGATACCTGGATTATCAAAAACAGATAAGATCAAGATGGGTACGGAACTGAACTCACGAATTTGAGACGTAATTATCCAGCCATCTTGCTCAAGTGTCATCAGGTCGATTAAGACAATATCGGGATTGGTTCGTTTAATTAATACCAATCCATCCATACCATTATCAACACATTGAATGGTGGCCTGCGTTGGGGTAAGCATCAACAGCAATAAGTCAGTTGTGGATGGATCATCGTTAATAATCAGGATCTTCATTCAAGACTCCGATGGCATTTTCCTTTCTGCTATTATCAACCAGAAATGCGTTATTTTACCTTTCAATAGATTTACAGAAAGGTTATTAACTTGAATACTGAACTCAGTTATGAAGTTGTGATGATTGGAACTGGAAGAAAGGTCATTCATTTTTTTATTCTGTGGTAAAATTCATCAATTTGGTTTTAAATTTCCCCGCAAAAGCGGGTTATCAGCAATTTATTTGTCTGGAGGACAATATGGTCGAAAAGAAATGGGTTTACCTGTTCAGTGAAATCAAAGAGGCAGAGCAATATGTTGGCGGTGATTGGGAAGCCGTGCGTGGTCTTCTGGGTGGAAAAGGAGCGAATCTTGCCGAGATGGTCAGGATTGGCCTACCAGTTCCTCCTGGATTTACGGTAACAACCGAAGCATGCAACGCCTACCAGGAAAAAAAGGTATTTCCTGCCGGTTTATGGGACCAGATGCTTGATTCATTGAAAAAGGTAGAGGCTGAGACCGGAAAGAAATTTGGTTCAGCAGAAAATCCTTTGCTTGTTTCCTGCCGCTCTGGAGCAAAGTTCTCAATGCCTGGCATGATGGACACCGTTTTGAACATTGGTCTCAATGATGAAACAGCGAAGGGCATGGTTGCCCTGACCAAGAATGAACGTTTTGTTTATGACTCATACCGCCGCTTGATTCAGATGTTTGGATCGGTTGTGTTGGGAATCGATGACGAGGCTTATGAGGAACCATTGCGTGCGGCAAAAACAGCCAAGGGAGTTCAAGCTGATACAGAATTGACTGCAGCTGATTTGAAAGAGCTGATCGAAGTTTTTAAATCGGTAACCAAAGAACGCGCAGGAATTGAATTCCCACAGGATCCGTTCGAACAACTGAAACTGGCAACCGAAGCGGTTTTTAAATCCTGGAATGGAAAGCGAGCCGTGGATTACCGCCGTGCTACCAATATTCCTGATGACCTTGGAACGGCTGTGAACATTGTCACCATGGTATTTGGCAACATGGGCAACGATTCAGGAACTGGAGTTGCCTTTACCCGCAACCCGTCAACTGGTGAACGAGTATTATATGGCGACTATCTGCTGAATGCGCAGGGTGAGGATGTTGTTGCTGGCATTCGCAACACTGAAAAAATTGAAACACTCGGCCGCGATTTACCCGAGGCGAACAAACAGTTCCTCGAGATTGTAAAAAAGCTCGAACTGCATTATCGCGATATGCAGGATGTTGAATTCACAATCGAGCGTGGTCGATTATGGATGTTGCAGTGTCGAAATGGCAAACGAACCGCGCTTGCGGCAGTTAAAATTGCTGTGGATATGGTCAACGAGGGTTTGATCAGCAAAGAAGAAGCCGTTATGCGTATCACCCCTAACGATGTGGATACTCTTCTTCACCCACAATTTTCTGCAGAAACCAAAAGGCTCGCCCGAAAAGAGGGAAGGTTCTATGCCAGTGGTGTTAACGCTTCTCCGGGTGCTGCTGTAGGTCAAATTTATTTTGATGCTGACCTTACCGAAAAGAAATCCAAAGAAGAAAAACAACAAACCATCATGGTGCGGCCTTTCACAAAACCCGATGATGTTCATGGGATGCTTGCTGCTCAGGGAATTCTAACCAGTGAGGGCGGTGCCACCTCGCATGCAGCCGTGGTTGCCAGGCAGTTTGGCGTGCCTTGTATCGTTGGCGCTGCCTCTGTTCACATTGATCTCGATAAACGTGAGATGAGTGTGGATGGAAAGATTGTCAAGGAAGGTGAATGGATCTCGATCGATGGCACTACCGGAGAAGTTTTCATTGGAAAGCTTGCTCTTACTACTCCGAAATTTGAAGAACAGAAAGATCTGCTCAAATTGTTAGATTGGGCTGATGAAATTTGTGAAACCAAAGGCATCCGGCAATCGCCTGAGGGTTGGCCAACCACCGGTTTGCAGGTATGGGCAAACGCAGATTATCCAAAGGATGCTCAACGCGCACGCTCTTACGGAGCCAAAGGAATTGGTCTATGCCGCACAGAGCACATGTTCTTTGAATTGGAACGCCTGCCGATTGTGCAGCGGATGATTCTGGCGAAAACCAGCGAGGAACGGACCGCGGCTTTAAACGAACTACTTCCGACCCAAAGAAAAGACTTCGAAGGTTTGTTTGAAGCGATGAACGGTTATCCGGTCATTATCCGTCTGATTGACCCGCCGCTGCATGAATTTCTGCCTTCTGCTGAAGAACTGCAGGCAAAAATTATTGCACTGAGGTTGAGCGGTGAAGGACTCTCAAGTTATGTTTTAGGCCGCAGCGAACTTAAAGAAATCACTGAACTTAACCAGATCATGAATGCAGTGCATAGCATGCATGAGAGTAACCCGATGATGGGCTTGCGAGGTGTAAGATTGAGCATTGCAATGCCTGAAATTGTTGAAATGCAGGTGAGAGCAATTTTTGAGGCTGCAGCAAATGTTACACAACGCGGAATGGATGTTAAACCTGAAGTCATGATTCCACTGACCGGTCATGTCAACGAGCTCAAGTGGATCCAGCCAAGGTTAGAACGCATTGCTAAACAAGTTATGGAAGAGAAAAAGGTTAAATTCAACTATAAATTCGGTACCATGATCGAAATCCCGCGGGCAGCTGTTACTGCTGCTGAGATTGCAAGTGTTGCCGAGTTCTTCTCCTTCGGTACCAATGACCTGACACAGATGACTTATGGTTACAGCCGCGATGATGCTGAACGCGGATTCCTTGTCAAGTATGTCGAAGAAGGTATTCTTCCCAAGAATCCTTTCCAAACGCTTGACCAGGATGGCGTTGGCAGATTGATGAAGATTGCAGTCGAAGAAGGCCGGTCAAAACGCGTCAATCTTGAAGTTGGCATCTGTGGTGAACACGGTGGTGATCCGGCATCCATTGAATTTTGTCACCGGGTTGGTAATAATTACGTTTCCTGTTCACCGTTCCGCGTTCCTGTTGCAAGACTTGCTGCTGCTCAGGCTGCCTTGAAAAATCGCAAAAAGTAATCGAACGTATTAATCAAAAGCACCCCGCTGCAATACCAACGGGGTGCTTTTGATTGGATGAAATTGCTTTTATGGATGCGTGTAGAGGGATTTATAAACCGCATAATTCTCCGCTATATAGCGGATGTAATCACGGGTTTCATCAAATCGGATCACCTCCAACAGCAAATCCGGGTCGCCTCCCGCAAGCTCCCACCATACCAGGTTGTTACCATCCCCAGCGTTATAAGAAGAGAGAGCTGAAGGAATGCTTCCATTATATTTATCGATCCACATTTTCAGGTAATGAGCACCCAGGCGAATGTTAATGATCGGACGGTCAAGATCATCCACCGTAAAATTTTCAGGCCAGTTGAAGTTGCTCGCAATATATTCGCCTGTGTCGTTGGTAATCTGCATTAATCCTCGCGCTCCTGCAGTAGATGCAATGCTTGCGTCGAAGAGGCTTTCTTGACGGATAATACTGAAGAGCAGAAGGGGGTCAATTTTATGCTCATATGCAGCTGCAACCACAATGTCACGATAAAAAATTCCATATCGAATATAGCTCAAATACTTTGGGGCAGAATCGAGCATGGTTGCCGGTGATAGACCTACCAGATCCAGAATTTGCCGACTGGAAAGGGCTGCTGTCTGGTAAAAACCCAAATCCACCATATGATTCATCAAGCGGTAGGTATTAAGGGCATCCCCTTTTAATTCGTTACGGAGTTTTTCAAATTCAGTCCGTGCCTGGTCACGCATGCCCAATTGCCAATAGAGTTCACCACGCTGAAATAACGGATTACTGGCCAGATCGGCAACCGTTTTCAAGTCTACAGAAGGATCAATATTAAATGTTGATCGAAGCCAGTCATCAGCATCTTCACGGGTTCCCTCAAGATCGATAGAAAGGTCTATAAACTGTGAAACGGGGAATGGATTTTGGCCTGCAAGCACTTCTTTTGCCCTGATGCTGTAGTAACCAGTCGGATCTGCTGAGGCTGCCTGTTGAAAATAATTAATTGCCTCATCTTTTTTATTTTGTTTTTCGAGGCACTTGGCGACCCAAAAATTTGTGGCGGCTTGTTCTTCGGTAGAGTTAGCCAGCACAAGCAATCGCTGGAAGATGATCTGTGCGCCCTGGTAATTTTGCAGTCTATAGGTGACTATCCCTGATTTGAACATCGCATTGTAAGATTCTTCAGAAGAAGGGTATTCATTGAAGACCCTTTGCCAGGTTTCAGCAGCTTTTGTTAAATAACCGCCAATTTCGAATATATTGCCAGCAGTGTATAAGTAAGAAGCAGATTTAGGTGAGTCGGGGTATCGTGCCACGTATTGAAGAAGTGTGTTGGTGGCGCTTTCATAATCTTCGAGGTAACGCCATTGAGAACTGGATTTTTCAAGGTATGCCTGCGCAAGGTATTGATCGGTTGGGTGTCCATTAATCAATTGATCCCATTCAGCAATCTCACCGGTGTAGTCTCCCATTTTCCAAAGGCTGAGGGCTTTATAGTAGTGTGGTGTACCGTCGTGATCAGGATATTGGTTCATATAATTGTCGAATGCCGATACGGCCTGACCATAGGAACCAGCATAATAATCGACAATACCGCGCATCAAAGGGTTCACCGGTTGATTTGCTTCTACTAGAGCAACCAGCCCCGAGAAAGTATCGTAATAGATTGGATATTGGATGACCGAGTCTTGAAAGCGCGCATAAGCCTGTTCAGGCATATTGAGTTTGAGATAAATCTGACCAAGAAGGAGATTTACCTGGGCTTTAATATAATCCGTGGAGCTCGACTCATACAATGCAAGATAACGCGAGATTGCATCTGCATCGTCTCCGGCGGCTGATGCTGCCCGGGCTACCTTGATTGAAAGCGCTTCAGACCTCTCGGGCAAAGCTTTTTCCACCGACCTTAAATAAATGTTTTTTGCCGCTGCATAATCTCCTGCCTGCATTAACGCGTCACCTTGCATTTCAAGGATCTCGCTATCAAGAGGACCTGGGAGCGCATTCAGGTAATTTTGATATGCATCTGCGGCAAGGCGATATTCACCCAATCCTTCGTAGGCTTTTGCGAGGAAAAAGTAAGCCCGGTTGCGGGTATCGCCTTCAGAGAAATTGGTCAGCAGCCAGGTGAGTTGATCCACTGCACCGCGGTAATCTTTTTGCAACAGTAAAATTCGCCCGACACCCAGTTGTGCAACAGCAATGATCTCTGGATCAGTCGATTGTGAACGAGCCTGCCAGAATTCATTCAAAGCTGCGTCATAATCACCATTCAGGATATCTTGTTCTCCGAGTGTGACGCGTGCTGCGGGTAGTGGCGTGGAAGTGATGGTGGGGGTGGGTGACGACATTGGGGTGTTCTCGTCAAAAGGATTGATGTCAATTCCGTCACCATTCTTTATAAAAGGCAGATTGCATGAAACGAGAAGGATTAGCAGAAGGAGAAAAGTTGCTATTAATCGCTTTTTCATTTTTTATTTGCCAGATGTTCTTTGTCTATATCATCCTTGTTTTTAGAATTCTACCGGACTTTCCGCGAAAAAGCACAAACAATTTTTCGATCTCAAGAGATATTGAAGAATTGTAATTTCAATTTCTGCTGCAACAGGTAACCGGGTATGGAATGATTTATATTGTCATTCTAAATAAACCATGTTAAACTAGGGTGGAAGGAACGCTCTCCAAAGGGAGCGTTTTTTGGTGAAATGCGCACGATCGAGTGGCTCTCTGAATCGAATACTGTTCGTTTGATTGATCAGCGCCAGCTGCCTGCCAGATTGGATTACATTATTTGTTCCTCTGCGTCTGAGATGGCAGAAGCGATTCGGACAATGGCGATTCGTGGTGCTCCTGCGTTAGGAGTAGCAGGAGCATTTGGTGTTGCTCTCGATGCGATGAACGGTGATTTCAGCACAATTCGTGAAATGAAAACACGGTTACAGGAATCCGCAAATCTGCTGGAGCAATCGCGGCCAACCGCCATCAATCTGGCATGGGGTGTTAGCAGGATCATGTCGGTGCTTGAGTGTCAAACTTCAATCAGCGAGGCCCAGCAACGAATTCTATCTGAAGCGTTGGCGATTGCCGAAGAGGACGTGCAGACGAACTTTCTCCTCGCAAAAAATGGTGCGAGTTTAATTGACGATGGAGATACGATCATCCATCATTGCAATACGGGGTCTTTGGCTGTTGTCGATTGGGGCACCGCACTTGGAGCGATCCGCTTTGCACATGAACAGGGTAAGAAAGTACACGTATTGGTGGATGAAACTCGACCAAGGCTTCAGGGTTCACGACTGACCGCCTGGGAACTTGACCAATACCATATTCCTTACGAAATCATTACTGATAATGCCGCAGGCTATTTCCTCCAGAGTGGAAGAGTTCAAAAGGTATTCTTTGGTGCAGACCGGGTTGCTGCCAACGGTGATGTGGTCAACAAGATTGGCACATACATGTTAAGCCTGGCTGCACATGCCAACCGGGTTCCGGTTATTTGCGTCTTTCCCATCTCAACATTGGATTTAAACATCAACAGCGGATTTCAGGTAAATATCGAACACCGCGATCCACAAGAAGTATTAGGGTTAAGGTACCAGGGTGAAGTCATTGCACCTGAAAATGCAAGTGCATTAAACCCGGCATTTGATGTTACGCCGAATGAGCTGATTTCTGCCTGGGTGACTGAACACGGCGTCATTCGCCCTCCTTTTGCACAGAATCTGACGAGTTTGCGTTTATAATTACGGATTGGATGGATTATCAATGTCTATTGTTATTACAGGATCAGTAGCTTACGATTACTTAATGACCTTTCCAGGTTATTTCAGGCAAAATATCATTCCGGATAAACTGGATAAGATCAGCCTCTCGTTCCTTGTCGATAATATGACCAGGCAGCGCGGAGGCTGCGCACCAAATATCGCATATTCCATGGCGCTGCTGGGTGAAAAACCAAAAGTGCTTGCCACAGTTGGAGTCGATTTTGGTGAGTATCGCCAATGGATGGAGTCTATTGGCATTGATGCTACCTATATTCGAGAAATCCCTGAAAAATATACCGCATCGTTTTTTGTAAACACTGATCTTGAAAACAACCAGATTGCCAGTTTTTATAGTGGAGCGATGGCAGATGCTGCGCAACTTTCGATCGCAGAAATTCGCAAAGGAGAGGTTGATTACGTGGTTATCTCTCCGAATGCTCCAGACGCCATGAAGAAATATACAGAGGAATGTATTCAGCTGGGCATTCCTTATCTTTTTGATCCTTCTCAGCAGGTTGCGCGCAATCCGCATGACGATTTACGTGAAGGTGTGGAAGGCGCACACGCTCTGTTCTGTAATGAGTATGAATTTGAGTTACTACAAAAGCACACAGGGCTTTCTGCTAAAAAAATTGAACAATTTGTCAAACTGCTGGTCATAACCCGGGGGGAGAATGGTGCAATGATCAAAGCGGATAGCAAGGAATACCAAATTCCAATTGTACCCGCGGTACGGGTTGCAGATCCAACAGGTGTGGGTGATGCATTCAGAGGGGGGTTCCTGCGCGGTTTTCGCCTGGGACTTGACCTGCAAACCTGTGGCCAGATGGGTGCGTTATCTGCTACCTACTGTTTGGAACAAAAAGGCACGACCAATCACTCTTACACCCCGCTCGAATACATCAGTCGCTACCGCGAAAATTTTGATGATGACGGCGCGTTGGATATTTTGATCTAAATTTTGGAGGTTTTATGCCGAACTATGACGTAAAGAATATTGACCTGGCGGAAGGTGGCCGATTAAAGATCGAGTGGGCGGAGCGAGAAATGCCCGTACTGCGCCAGATCAAGGAGCGTTTTGCAAAAGAACAGCCGCTCAAAGGGTTACGCATCTCCGCATGTTTGCATGTGACCACTGAGACTGCCAACCTGATGAAAACATTGCAGGCTGGTGGCGCGGATGTTGTGCTGACCGCTTCAAATCCACTTTCAACGCAGGATGAAGTTGCAGCGTCTCTCGTCTCTCATGAAGAGATCCCTGTCTTTGCCATCAAGGGTGAAGACAATGTGACTTATTACAAGCACATTAACGCCGCCCTTGATCATCAACCTCATTTCACCATGGATGATGGGGCTGATCTGGTGAACGTACTGCATCAGAAACGTCGCGAACTACTTCCGGGGGTCATTGCAGGAACCGAAGAAACAACCACCGGAGTGATTCGACTGCACGCCATGGCGGCAGACAAGGCTTTGAATTATCCGATCGTCGCCATTAATGATGCATTGACCAAGCACTTCTTTGACAATCGTTACGGAACAGGGCAATCGACGATCGATGGCATTGTAAGAGCGACAAATGTTCTTCTGGCGGGAAAGGTCTTCGTTGTCGCTGGATATGGCTGGTGTGGACGTGGGCTTGCATCGCGCGCACGCGGAATGGGCGCAAACGTGATTGTCACAGAAGTTGATCCATTGAAAGCTCTTGAAGCGGTGATGGATGGATTTACGGTGATGCCGATGAGAGAAGCAGCGAGAATCGGCGACATCTTCGTCACTTTGACAGGGGATATCAATGTAATCGATGTTCACCATTTTGAGGTGATGAAAGATGGGGCCATCGTAGCCAACTCCGGTCACTTCAATGTCGAAATCAATATTCCTGGCCTCGAAGAAATGTCGAAATCCAAGAGAATTGTCCGCCCGTTTGTGGATGAATACGTGACCAAGAATGGCCGCAGAATTTTCATTCTGGGTGAAGGCCGATTGATCAACCTGGCTTCTGCTGAAGGTCACCCGGCTTCTGTGATGGATATGTCGTTTGCCAACCAGGCTTTGACCCTGGAATATCTATCGAAAAATGCGGATAAACTTGAAAAACGTGTATATTCCGTACCAGAAGAGATCGACAAGAAGATTGCAGAATTGAAACTCGCAGCGATGGGGGTTTCGATCGATACCCTTACACCTGAACAGGTGAAGTACCTCGCCTCCTGGCAGGAAGGCACATAAGCCGATTGGTGTGATGAGAATTTGGACGGAGCCAGAATGGCTCCGTCTTTTTGATCTGGGGATTAATCAGCGGTGATTGCCATGTATCCTAGCACCGACCAGGATCCAAGAAATGCGCTATTGGAGCGCCAGTAGACATATTGGTTGTCAACCAGGGTAACACCATATTCATCGTATCCAACCACAATCGCAGTATGTTCATTATGGGCTACGGTTACTGTTTCACCTTCGGAGGTGGTATAGCTAACAGGGTATCCAGACCAAACGTTTCCAATTACCCAAACAATTACCGGGTTTCCACCAGCAATCTGGCGCTTTAATTCTTCAAAGGAATATCCTTTTCGAGCAGTTGCAGCCAGGCCATAACCCCGCAGCACTCGGGCTACTGGTGAGGCATGGACGCCGTAGGATTCTGGTGGAATTTGACCGATAGGATCATCGACATCACCAACAAAACCGATTTCAGGGTTATCTGAAATAGGAAGTTGAGCCAAAAAATCGGCCTCACTAATCGACACACCATAATACCTTGCCCAATCTACCGCAGAGCGAGCCTCGCATGAGAGATTATGGTTTTGTGCGTAGCCTACAAGACCAGAAATTTCAGCGGAGGATGGGATCCCGTCAACCGGAGGAATTGTGGGTTGAGGCGGGTTTGTTGGTTGCGGTGTGCTCGTTGGCAAGGGTGATGCGGTAAATGTTGCCGTTGGCTTTGGGGTGTTTGTTGCGGTGGGGGTGGGAGTATCTGTGGGTAGAGGCTGAAATGGTGTTAATGTAATAGTGGATGACACGGAAGGATCATAAAGCGCAAAAGTGCTGGTCGGTGAAGCCTGATCCAAGGGTGCGGCAAAACCAATCGAAATGCCGGGCATGAGGGCGGTCAAGAGCAAAGCAAACACGCCAATCGCGCAAACGAGCAAAATGTAGAAAAGCCAGCGCACACTCTTATTTAACCGGTTCATGCTGAAAAATTGTAGACCACTCAGGGATTAATAACGGTGATTTCTACCGAAAACCATTCACCAAAGGGTTGATCATTTGAGTCGAAAGCGCGCCAGGTGCCAGAATATTTTCCTGGATCAGAGGGAGCCGTAATGGTGATGCTGATTGTAGCTTCAGCTCCATTCCGTGCGGGAATGAGGGATTGAGGTGATGAAGCTCCAAGGCTCTCACCAGACACCAAACGAATGGAATAAGTCTCGTTCCAGTTGCAGGTACCACTGTTTTTGACTTTCCATTCCTTACTCATGATTGTACCCGGATTGACCTGGGTTCCATCTGGAATTGTTAGATCTTCAAGGAAAAGAAGATCGTTGGTGCAATTGGCAGCTTGTACCGATTGCTGGGTTGCTTGTTCATCCACCAGCACTGGAATCGTTGGAGTTGGCAGCATGGGAGGAGCCTTAAAGGGTGCTGATTGTGCATCCGCAGGGAGTTCGCGTGATGGAGGGAACGAACGACATCCTGCTATCATGAATGCAAACAAGATGCCGATGAGTACAACTCTACCAACGATGGCTGGTGCAGAAGATCGTGACATTGATTCTAATTATTCATCGCCTGTAGGTGTATCGTCGTCCGCGCTCCCGACAAGATTGAAGGCATATTCTCCGCCCATTGCTCGCTGGCGAACCACATTTTCGATCTCATCACAGAGGTCGATGTTCTGACGCAGGAATTCTTTGGCGTTCTCTCGGCCTTGACCAAGCCGTATGTCTCCGTAAGAGAAGAAAGCTCCGCGCTTGGTTACCACGTCCATGGCAGCAGCCAGGTCGATGATATCGCCTTCTTTCGAAATTCCTTCGTTATACATGATGTCGAACTCAGCAGTGCGAAAAGGTGGCGCAACTTTATTTTTCACTACGCGTACACGGGTGCGATTGCCAACAATTTCGGAACCCATTTTGATTGATTGAATGCGACGCGTATCCAGGCGGACGGAAGCATAAAATTTCAATGCTAAACCACCCGGGGTGGTTTCGGGGTTACCGAACATCACGCCGATCTTTTGGCGCAGCTGGTTGGTAAAGATGACCGCAGTTTTCGTTTGATTAATTGCCCCTGATAATTTACGCAGTGCCTGTGACATCAAGCGTGCCTGCATACCCATGCTGGCATCACCCATATCTCCTTCGATTTCAGCGCGCGGCACGAGCGCTGCGACTGAGTCGATGATCACCAAATCAACGGCACCAGATCTGACGAGGGTTTCAGCGATCTCAAGAGCCTGTTCGCCCATATCTGGCTGCGAAACAAGCAGGCTTTCGACATCGACACCAAGTTTTGCGGCATAAGCTGGATCAAGAGCATGTTCCATGTCGATGAACGCCACTGTACCGCCAAGTTTTTGAGCTTCAGCAGCAATGTGCAGACAAAGCGTCGTTTTGCCTGAAGATTCTGGGCCAAAGATCTCTGTGATCCTTCCACGGGGGATTCCACCTACACCAAGCGCGATATCTAACGAAAGAGAACCAGTGGGAATCACTTCGATTCCCAACTGATGGGCTTCTCCGAGGCGCATGATGGAGCCTTCACCATAGCGTTTGACGATGTCGCCAAGGGCTTTATCAAGAACTGCGCGCTTGGCCTCACTCATGGGTTCACTTCGATCAAACTGGTTGTACTCATTTGGGTTAACGGGTTTCTTGGCCATCAGTTCTCTCCTGGTCCTTATTTAAGATGAGTTTATTATAGTATGGATTCGTATTTGGCTTAAAGATGGAAAACGAATCAAAACGAATCAGAAAGGATCACATAAAAAAAGAATCAAATGAATAGAATATATGTCCTATTTCTTATTATAAACCATGTGTCAAGCGTTTGAAAAGGGTTCTAATAATATCTTCCTTAAAAATGGTTTGACATTCGTTGCTTGCATCATATAATCAATTTTAGATCGTTATAAATAATTGTCCTAAGCGCAGTTTATTTTCAAGAACCATAGGAGGGATGATGAGTCGTCATCTAGAGAAGGCTAATCTTGAATCTGTCGGGGTTGTTTTATTTATAATGGCGCTGTTTTTGTCGTTATTCTTTCTTACAGCTCAACCAACACTGGCACAGGGGCTGGAGCCAGTTCTTGTCACTGCCACCAGGCAGTTTTCCGATTGTAGTCCAGGCGGGGCATATCAGCTTGAATTCTACAACGTCGGATCAGCTGGAGGAAATGCATATTCACAGGCAAAATTTATATTCCCGGATACCACCTTCGTCAACAAGCCTGATGGCAGTATCGCCTGCGAAGTAACGGGGTATTCAGAACTATTGGGAACTTTCAGTGGCGGACCAAATGGTTTACTTGAATTTCCAGCCAAGAACGATGAGGGCATTACCACCTGCCAGGTAGTAGATGGAAAAAATGTCGTTTGCAATTTTGAGTTAAATTTATATGATCTGGGGATCAGCACCTTCACCTGGGATTTTGTGATCGAAAATCCGCAGGCTTTCCATAGCACGAACGTTTCTACGCCAACAGACGCGGGACCGGCCTGCAGCCCAACGGTTCGCGGTCTTGATCCAAAAAAACCTGGCGATATCATTTCGCCAGGGGCGAGTTATTCAGACCCAACTGGAAAGGAAGTGGGAATTATCCAGGAGCGATGGTTTTTCAATGGCAAGGAGGGTAGTTCGATCACCTGGGATGGAAACCCGGTCTCAGTGGAATTGCAGTGGACCTGCCTGGATCATTCAGCATTCACGCAGACTTTTCAAATCGCGGCTTACAGTGGAGAAGCGATAACCATCACTGAAGCACCAAAAACGGAAGTCCCACCAGTTTCGCAAAACAGTGGAAATGCTGAGCCAGCGAAAAAACCAGCGGTAACACCCTTGGGTATCGCTGCGATCCTAAGCGGGATCATCGGGGTGCTTACTGCAACGGGTGTAGGGATTGGTTATATTCGCAAGAATAAACCGGTAGGAAAAAGCACATATTCCCAAACGCCACCACCCCTGATCGGAACCCCGCCACCTCAACCTCCTCGAATTACGCCCACGCAACAAGGAGAGTGGTCGAGCATCCGTGATCAGATGAAAAATGAGGTGGAGAATCTGAAAGCAAAATGGAGGCAAAATCGTGACGCGATCGAGAAGTTGAGCAAACTTAAAAAGAAGAATATGCTTAAATTTCTCACCAAACAGGGGTTTGAAGTGCAAGACTGGATCATGACCAGCCCCGTGGAGGTGATCAATAAATTCACGGTTGACCCTGCCATGGAGAAGGTTTTTGAAAAGCACGATACCTCACAAGACGCAAAGATCATCGTACAAATCAACGAACGCATTCAGAGCTTGAAAAATGAGAATCAAGCTTTGATTGACGAAGTGAAATATTTACAAAAAGAAATCGACAAACTCAACAAGAAACTTAAATAAGGCGAGGAACAAATTCAGGTTAAATTGGCGCGGTTCTGAATATTTGGAATCACAATCTACACACAAAGAATGCCTGCCGATGAAGCAGGCAGAGATGCCATATTCACATATTTTAGCGTTTCATGGAGAAATAATGAAGGCGATTGGGATGATCGGGGGGATGAGTTGGGAATCTTCGCTTGAATACTACAGGCTTATCAATGAATTTATAAAAGAACAACTCGGAGGATTGCATTCAGCCAAATGCCTGTTGTATTCAGTGGATTTTGCTGAGATTGAGGAACTACAGATGCATGAAAGATGGAGGGAAGCAGCCCTGGTTCTGAGCAAGGCCGCCATGAGTCTTGAAAAGGGGGGAGCCGATTTTATTGTGTTATGCACCAACACCATGCATAAGGTCGCGGATGAGATACAGTCCAGCGTTTCAATTCCTTTTCTTCACATCACAGACGCGGTCGCTGGAGAGATCAAAGGGAGGGGTTTAAAGAAAATCGGGCTGCTGGGTACAAGATTTACAATGGAGGAAGATTTTTATAAAACTCGACTGATTGAAAAACACGGTTTAGAAGTGATCGTTCCTGAGGAGAGCGAACGCAGAGAGATACACCGGGTGATCTACGAAGAGCTTGTGCTGGGTAAGATCCTGGAAAATTCCAGGGAGGTCTATCACAAGATCATCGGTAGGCTGGCTGCTCGTGGAGCGGAGGGGATCATCCTGGGCTGCACAGAAATCGGGCTACTGGTAAAACAGGGTAACAGTCCTATCCCGCTATTTGATTCCACACAAATTCATGCACGCGCGGCTGTTACATTGGCATTAGAAAAATAGATGATTCCAGGTTGGAACCCGTTTCACTATTTCGTCGGTAAATTTCTCAAAGTAGAGAAAGTTAAGGTTAAGCCTATTGACTTTTATTCATAATCTATGTATGATCATTCCAATATTAACAACTAAATATGGAGAGAAACAGCGGCTGCATCTCGAAATATCGAGATGACGAGGTGGAGGTTCTCCTTCGCGAGAAGGATGTTAACCCTGGGGGGATGGATTCAGGGGAAAATCGAATGATCAGCGGATGCCTCCGGAGCCTGACCATAGGCTTCAATCTCCCTTCCAATAAAAATCAGCGATGAAAACCGCACGGTGACGTTCGGGACAGGTTTCTGATATTGGTCTGGTGGTAAGGCACACCTGAGTTTTTGAAATGGAAGGGATGCTCGTATTGATGTATTTATTATTTAAAGGCATACCTTCGTATGCCTTTAGTCTTTTTAATTCAAAGGAGTAGATCATGGACAAGAAAGAATTGCTGGAACGTATTGCTGCTGATGGGGTTGGGTTTATCTCGCTGCAATTTACTGATGTCACGGGGTCAGTGAAAAGCGTGGACATGCCCATTTCGCGTTTAGGTGAAGCGCTTGATGACGGCATCTGGTTTGACGGCTCGTCTGTGGAAGGTTTTGCGCGTATCCAGGAGAGTGATATGCGGCTACGCCCTGATATAGATACTTATGCTGTGCTGCCGTGGTCGCCAATGGAATTCAAACGTGCCCGCCTTTTCTGCGATATTTTCCATCCCGATGGGCGACGTTTTGAGGGCGATCCAAGGGGAGTGCTCAAATCAAAACTTGAAGAGATTGATCGAAGAGGTTGGAAGTTCATGGTGGGGTCAGAGCCTGAGTTCTTCCTGTTCCGTCGAAATGGAGATTCGTCAATTCGTCCAGTTCCACATGACGTAGGCGGATATTTTGATTTCTCACCCAATGATGAAGCTGTTCGAGTTCGAACTGAACTCATGCATGCGCTTGACATCATGGGTTTAGAAGTAGAAGTAGGGCACCATGAATGTGCTCTGGCCCAACATGAAATCGACTTCCACTTTAGTGACGCCCTGCGTTCGGCTGATAATGTTTTAACGATGAAATACACTGTTAAAGCCATTGCCGCTCAGAATGGATTGGTGGCTTCCTTCATGCCCAAACCAATTTTTGGCATCGCTGGTTCAGGGATGCACTGCCACCAATCTCTGTTTGACAAAAACGGAAGTAATCTTTTTTATGACAAAGACGACGAATTTCATCTATCAAAAATCGCGTATGGATTCATCGCCGGCCAGCTGGCACACGCAAGAGCATTCTCAGCGGTGACCTCTCCGACGGTTAATTCTTATAAAAGACTCGTATCAGGATACGAAGCTCCTGTTTATGTGGGTTGGGCTCAAACGAACCGTTCAGCGTTAATCCGAATCCCACGTGCGAACGATGGATTGACCACTGCGGTAAGAGCCGAATTGCGCTGCCCTGATCCGTCATGCAATCCTTATCTGGCTTTTACTGTGATGCTTTCTGCTGCGCTGGATGGCATTGAGAGAAATCTTGAAGCTCCTGCACCATTAAATAATATAAATGTGTATGATATGACCCGTGAGGAAAGAGGGGCGAGAAATATCGTTGAACTTCCCGGGTCACTACGAGAAGCTCTGATTGAAATGGACAACGATTCTCTGATCAAGACTTCTCTTGGAGAGACTTTATATGAGGCCTTTAGAAGAGCCAAGTGGGCCGAATGGGAAGATTATCGGTTGAAGGTCATGGATTGGGAATTGGAAAAGTATCTTGAACTGGCTTAATGATTAAATTAATACTGTTGAACGAGAATCCCGGTGCATCATATGGCCGGGTTTTTTATTTTGATGATGTTTGTACAGGCTGCATTCATATGTTTTATGATGCCATAAAGAATAGAAGAATTGACATATTTATTATTGTTGAATAAATGGGAAAGAGAGAGAAAAAAGAAAAATTTCGCTTACGGATTTAAGGATTGCTGTAAGCAAAAAAGCCATTCAGCAGCAGAACCCTCTGGTTTTTCCTTCGAAATGGCGAGGATGGGTAGCGTCAGGCTGGCTTCTTCGATACCGCTGATTGTCACTGGTTTTACCGTTGCATCAATTGCCCCCGAAGGGAGGAAACCAATTTGTGAAACAGATTTTGACACCGCTTCACGCATGCTTACAGTAGAAGGGATCAACGTGGCTGAGGCACGTGAAACCGGAGCATTGGCCATTAGAACCCTGTCGAAAAGGTCCTGAATCTCCTCTCCGACAAGATAATAATTCAAGCCAGGAGAAGTAGCACCTAATTCAGTTCCCGGGTCGGATGCAAAACAATCAGGGCAGTTCTGATAGACCTCACTCCAGGAAGAGAGTTCATTATGTGAAATCTGCCGAATCAAATCAATTGACAGGGAATCCAATGGGTTTGCAGGATTGACCACGACCTCAAGATGGTTGACTCCAAGCTGGGAAGAATATTCGATCAGATTGGGTGGTTCTCCCCATCGAAGGAGGATCGCACCTTCGGATGGGGAGCTTTGGCTGCCCGGAACGAGATGAGTGACAATTGAATTTTCTTTTACAGCATTGGCACAGGATGTCATTGATGGGAGCATCCAATCCAGAGAAGCTGTGTATTCGATATTGGTGATATTAACCGATGCCTGGGGGAGTTCTGTTGTAATGGCTGCAGGTTGTTGTGTTTGTGTTGGAGCAAGTGCCGCGGATGACTGTTCGGTTCCACTGCGGACGTTACCGATGATGATCACCGTAATTGCCAGCAGTGCGCAGTAGGCGGCAAAAAAAACCAGTGACCTTTTTTTCAAAAAGGAAAGCAGCCAGTGAATGGATAAATAACCAACCAAAAGCGCAGCGATGAAACCAACGGCAAGCACAGGCAGGAATGAACTTAGATCCGGAACTTCAAACAGGTCCAGCACACTCATCGCGCCTGCTGCGAGCATGATCGGGATGGACATCAGAAAAGAAAAACGGGCTGCGGAAGGCCGGTCAAAATGGCGGGTCATCCCGCCAGTTATTGTGGAACCTGAACGGGAAACACCGGGGAATATGGAAAACGCCTGAAAAACTCCAATCCATAACGCGTCGTACCATTTGAGATCCACCAGTTTGCGGCTGCGGCGGCTGAAGAATTCTGCAGCCAGCAGCATGACGGCGGTGGCGATCAGAAAATATGCCGTGGTGCGGGGGCTGTTGAAGGCTGCTTCAACTTTTGATTTTAATAACACCCCGGCTAAACCGGCGGGGATGGTAGCGAGGATGAGGTACCATCCCAGGCGGGCGTTAGGTTCCTCAAAAGGCTTGCGTTCGATCAGACCTCGAAAGAATGCTTTCAATATGGTGATCAAATCTTTCCAGAAATAAATGATCACAGCCACGAGAGTACCAATTTGAACCAAAACATCGAACGGAAAAATCTGGCTTTCAGGGAGATTCCAGTTGAACAAGTATGGAACCAAGACAAGGTGAGCGGAAGAGGAAATGGGTAGAAACTCAGTGAGACCCTGAATGATGCCGAGAATGATCGATTGAAGTAATGTCATTTAATCTCCTGTTTTCTTGGAAGTGGTGTAATTATGAAGAAATTCTTCAGCAAAATTGTCGAATGTTCGATCGAAAATCGACTGACGAATATGGGCCATTAGACTGACAAGAAAAGTGATGTTATGAATTGAGATGAGGGTTGAAGCGAGCATCTCTTTGGCAACCACCAGGTGACGCAGGTATGCACGAGTGAAATTTTGGCAGGTGTAACACTGGCAACTTTCGTCAATGGGCTGGTGATCGCGTGAATACCCACTATTCATTAAGTTTATCCGGCCAGTTTGAGTGAATGCAGCCTGGTGACGCGCCAGACGGGTGGGAAGGACGCAATCGAAAATATCTATCCCTCTTTTAACCCCGTTAACCAAATCTTCTGGTGATCCAACACCCATCAGGTAGCGCGGTTTGTTCCTGGGCAGCAAGGGGTCTACAACTTCGAGCATGGTATGCATCTGGGCTTTGGTTTCACCTACCGAAAGGCCACCGATGGCAGATCCAGGCAGACCAAGTGAAGCGATGAATCTTGCAGATTCCTCACGCAATTCGGGGAAGATTCCTCCCTGGACGATGCCAAATAGAGCCTGGTCAGAACGGGTTTTCGCTTTTATGCATCGCTCAACCCACATGTGAGTGCGTGCCATGGATTTGCGGTTGTAGTTTAAATCATCCGGGACGGCGCATTCGTCAAACGCCATGATGATATCTGCTCCTAATTGTTCTTGAACTGCGATCGAGCTTTCAGGGGTAAAGCGGTGATAAGAACCATCGATGTGACTCTTAAATGTCACACCATCTTCATCTACCTTTCTTGTGTCAGACAGCGAAAATACCTGAAACCCTCCTGAATCTGTCAGCATGGGGCCGGGCCACTGCATAAATTCGTGCAATCCGCCGAACTCAGCCACGAGGTCAGCACCTGGGCGGAGATACAGGTGGTAGGTATTGGAGAGAATCAGGCTGGCGCCCGTTTCTTTTAGTTGTGCTGGAGTGACAGCTTTTACTGTTGCCTGGGTTCCAACCGGAGCAAAAACCGGGGTATTAATCGGTCCGTGAGGGGTGTAGAAGATCCCCGCCCTCGCTGAACCCTGTTCAGCCAGTAAATCGAAAGAAAAGGTATTGTTCTTCATGAACGGCAATTATAGCCCCCAATAGACTTTAATTGCGATCAGAATTGTGAAAAAGACAACGATAGTTAAAGGGAACCCTACACGTGTGAAATCTTTGAAAGTGTACCCGCCAGGATTCATGACCATAATGTTCACCGGGTGACCAAGTGGAGTGATAAATGCCAGAGAGCAACCCATAGCAACGGCCAGCGCGAATGGACGTGGATCGATGTTCATACGAGTGGCTGCTGCGATTGCCAGAGGAATCATCACGATTGCAGAAACCTGTCCGCTGATCATTAATGTGAGCAGCATCGAGAAGAATAGAAAAAGCGAGATCACCAGCAGGGGGGTGCCACTGCCAACGAATTCAAGCAGCCGATTCACCGCAACAGCAGCCAATCCTGTTTCCTGGATGGCAATACTCAATGGCCAAAGACCGGCGATAAGAAATATTACTTTCCATTCAATGCCATGAAAAGCATCGTTTAAGTTCATGCAACCCGTCAGAATTAATAGAACAGCCCCTGCCAGCGCTACGAGAGAAATCGGAAGAATCTCGAGAGCGGCAATTGTGAGTGTGATGATCGTAATAAGAATTGCAGTCAAACCCTTACGCGGCAGAAGGACCGCATCTGGATCCTCTTGAAGTAAGATCAGATCAGAATTGTCTCTAAGGTTATGAATTTGAAGAGCAGGCCCCTGAACCAGTAATGCGTCACCAAATTGGAGGACGAGATTTGAGAGATTGGCAAGATAGGGTTTCCCTCCACGCCAAATTCCGATGATATTGAGAGAATACTGTTCACGGAACCTGGATTCTCGGATTGTTTTTCCGATTAAACGAGAATGAGGGGCGATGACGATCTCAGCCATCGGGTAAGTATCATTTGTTACCAGAGAAGGGGTTAAATCTGAAGATATTTTTTGAAGTCCTAAATCATTCAAAATTGCATCATCAGGGCAGCAACCAAGGATGATTCTATCGCCAGCATGCAGTAATGTGTTGGGCCCTGGTGAGTAGAACTGCGCCTTCCCATGAGACACTCCCAGAATGTTGAGGTCGTATAGACTTGACCACCCTCCCTCTTCAATCGTTTTTCCAGCCAGGTGTGATCTGGGTAGAAGGGCAAATTGCGTTAGATTCTGCTGCATCTGATAGAGATCACTCAATCGTTCGGCAAATCTTTGTTCCTTAATCTCATGTTCTCTACTTTCATTTTTTGGTAGCAATTCTCTTCCAATGAAAACCAGGTATATGATTCCAACAATCGCTGCCGGGCCGCCCACCGGGAGAAAATCCAACAGGCCAAAAGATGGCTGACCAGCATCTCTGAGAGCACCACTCGCGATGATATTGGATGTTGTCAGTAATGTTGCCATTCCTCCCAGTATAGTTCCAAAAGCGAGCGGCATGAGGAGGCGCGAAGGTGACACCTTGCTTCTACGCGAGAGTGACATGACGGCGGGCAATAGCACCCCAACGGCAGCTATGTTGTTCATGAAGAGTGAAAGCAACGCGCTTGAAAATGATACAAGGAAAATGAGCAGGGTCTCTTTGCCTTTCGCTATGTGATGAATCATTCTTCCAAGAGCATTTGTTGCCCCTGTTTGCTGAAGGCCAATTGAGATCATGGAAATACCAAGGATGGTGATTACAGCCGAACTACTAAACCCTGAAAAAATCTCTTCATTGGATACAATGCCGCTTAATCCAAGTGCAAGTAGAACCATCAGCGCAACGAGATCTGGACGGAATCGGTTTGAAATCAGCAGGCCAATTGCTGCTAATATGATGATCAGGGTGAGAATCATTTCCACAGTCATGTAATCTTTTTCACCTGTTATGAAATTATTTTACTTTGTTTCAGTTATTTGATCTGAACTTGCGGGCGGCATCGAGGTCGTTTATACTAATGTGCACATAAAAACCACGGATTAGAGCAAATTGTGGCGGAAATCTATTTTTTGCTTCTGTCTGTGTTTTCAAAAAACCACTCTGTTGAGGAATTCATCTTGCCTGGGCTTAATCAATCCAAACGATGGGTAATATATCCAAAAATTGATCCGGTAACTGAAAAAGAACTGGAACCATATCCGCCTTATATGCGGCAGATATTGTATAACAGAGGAATACGTTCTGTTGAAGCAGCTGATGAATACTTGAGCGCTTCGATGGTCCTGGCAGATCCATTTCGTTTGCTGGATATGCAGAAGGCGGTTGATCGTCTATTACAGGCGAGAGATCTTGATGAGTTAATTGCGGTTTATGGCGATTACGATGTTGACGGTGTAACAGCCACCGTTATGATGGTAGAAGCTTTGCGGGCACTTGGCGCGAAGGTAACACGTTATATTCCAAACCGTTTCGAAGAAGGGTATGGCCTGAATGAGGGAGCGATAAAGGAACTGGCAGATTCAGGGGTAAAGGTCATCCTGACAGTAGATTGTGGAATACGTTCACCACGTGAAGCAGAATTTGCGCGCTCCATGGGTGTGGATTTGATCATTAGTGATCACCATCACCCTAAGGACGAATTGCCCGATGCCTTTGCAGTGATCTGTCCTAAACGAGAGAATGATCCATACCCTGATAAAGATCTGGCTGGTGTAGGTGTCGCATATAAAATCCTTCAGGGGCTGCTGCAGCGTGCGGGAGTGAACGATCGGCAGGCTGATGAATGGCTTGACCTTGTTGCTCTGGGTACAGTGGCAGACATCGTTCCGCTGACAGGAGAGAATAGAGTCATGGTACGGCGCGGAATTAACCTGATTCGTACCGGTAAACGCATGGGATTGAATGCCCTGGCAGGGGTTGCCGGCAAGAATATTCGTCAGATTACTGCAACGGATATTGGTTTTATTCTTGGCCCGCGTTTGAATGCTGCGGGAAGGATGGAATCGGCCCTTCAGGCGTTCGAGTTACTGTTCAGTGATTCAGCAGAAGATGTTGGGAAGTCAGCGCAGATTCTTGAGGATCAAAATTCTGAGCGGCAGAAAGCCACTCGAAAAGCTCAAGAAAAAGCTCAAACAGAGTTGGGCGACCCCTCTCAATTACACATCATCACCGCTTTCGACCCAGAATTTAGTTCGGGAATTGTGGGCCTGGTGGCTTCTAAACTGGTAGAAAACTATTATCGGCCAGCGATCGTCGGCCAGATTGAAAACGAGCACATCCGTGCATCATGTCGAAGTATCCCAGAATTTCATATTACAAAAGCACTTGATGAATGTGCTGATTTACTGATCCGACACGGCGGGCACGCAATGGCAGCGGGTTTTACAGTAAGCAGGCAAAATGTGGATGAACTGGTTGAGCGATTGAAAGGAATCGCCGCAAGAGAATTATCTGGTATCGAGTTAAGACCTGTATTGAAAGCCGATCTTGAATTGGATGTTGCGAGTATTAAACCAAACATCTATCAGGAACTTGAAAAACTTCAACCAACCGGAATGGGGAATCCTTCTGTATTGTTCATATCGCGTGGCGTCGAGGTTGATGGGATGAAATTGATGGGTAAAGAAGGGACTCACATCGGTTTCACAATCAGGGGGTGCAAGATCAATCGAGCGGTGGCATTCAACCAGGCTCAATGGTTTGAGGTTTGGCAGCAGGAGAGACCCAAGTTTGATATTGCTTACTCAATTGAAGTTAACCGGTATTTCGATATGGAAACATTACAGCTCAACATTCGTGATATGAAAATCTCAGGGCGGTCAGGATAATTTTAATGAAAGTTCCATCGAGGTTGAAGGCAGTTTTTCTGGCATCGCTGGTTGCATTTATCTGGTCGACTTCATGGATCTTAATTAAATTTGGTCTGGGTGATGTTCCGGCATTGACGTTTGCCGGGTTGCGTTACTCACTCGCTTTCGTTTGTCTGACTCCATTTTTATTTCAGCGTGCAGTACGTGATCAAATTCGCTCTTTCACTCGTACAGAATGGATGCTGGTGCTTTTGATGGGAGGAGTAAATTATTTTATCTCCCAGGGCTCTCAATTCTTGAGCCTTTCATATCTTCCCGCTACCACTCTTAGCTTAATCTTGAATCTTTCTTCTGTTCTGGTAGCGATACTTGCTTCAACACTCATCCATGAGACGCCTGCCTGGTATCAGTGGCTGGGTGTGTTGCTGAATCTGGCAGGTGTAATCGTGTTCTTTCATCCCGCGGGATTGGCGAGTGGTTCACCGCTTGGATATCTCTTTGCTATTGTGTGCCTTGCGGCAAACACGACTGGTACTTTGATTGGTCGCAAGGTTAATGCAAACGGAAGGACGAATCCATTTGCTGTCACGATCGTTAGTATGGGTATTGGAGCTGCGTTGTTGCTCGGGAGTGGCTTGACCTGGCAAGGGCTGCCAGAAATTAGTACCCGCAGCATGGTGATTATCTGCATCCTGGCGGTGATAAACACTGCATTTACCTTTGTTTGTTGGAATTATTCACTTCAAACGCTGCCGGCGACCGAATCATCCATCATCAATAACACCATGATGATCTATATTACCATCCTGGCGTGGATATTTCTGGATGAAGTCCAGGATGTTAGAGGAATCATTGGATTGCTGCTAGCCTTTGTGGGAGCAGTGATCGTCAATCTAAATTTCAAAAGACAGAAACTGCCTTCAGGATAAGCCAGGTATTCAATTGCCCTGCATGCTATAATAATGTTTTGATATTCACCAGCATTAATACTGGAGGTTTCTATGTCAGACCTTACGGGCCTTCCTTCATCGGTTCATCCGAAGTCATCAACGACTGCAAGTGAACAATTCGTCCCGCCGCAGATCAATAAACTGGAAGAAACAGGTCTTGCTCCATTATTCCTGCAGGACCTTGCATTAAAAATCCTGTATTTCCAGGGCTATCTTACTGGTTATAAGATTGCTGATGCAATGTGTCTACCATTTACCGGAACTGTTGACATCATCCTGGAAGCCCTTAAACGCGAAAAGCTTATAGAAGTCCGATCTTCACAGATGGGATTGGGAGAGGGTGCTTATTTATATGCCATTACCGGTGCAGGGATTGTACACGCAAGAGAAGCACTGGATCGCAGTCAATATGCCGGTCCTGCCCCCGTTCCTCTAGAGGTTTACTATGATTCGGTTCGCCGGCAAAGCCGCGGAAGGGTTCAAACGACAAGCCGTCATATTCGACAGATCATGGGTGGACTTGTTTTTGGCGAAAATACTTTTCACAGGCTAGGGCCGGCTGTTAATTCTGGCACTTCCATATTCATTTATGGCCCTCCGGGAAATGGAAAAACCAGTGTAGCCCGAGCGATTGGAAACCTTGTGCTCTCACAATCCATGTATATTCCTTACGCTGTTTTCGTTGATGGGCAGGTTATAACGATTTTTGATTCGGTGAATCATCAGCGAATACCGGAAGATGAATCAAATACCCAGGGCGGCCGTAGTGCGATACGGAAAGATCAACGGTGGGTCAAGATCCGCAGGCCATTTATAATGGTTGGCGGTGAACTTACCCTTGCCGGGTTAGACCTCGTTTTTGACGATACATTGAAATTCTATGAAGCGCCATTCCAGGTGAAAGCAAATGGCGGCATTCTTCTGATTGATGATTTTGGTAGGCAGCAGGTTCGCCCCCGCGATTTACTTAATCGCTGGATTGTTCCATTGGAGAACCGGATTGACTATTTGTCATTGCATACGGGAAGGAAGATTGAGGTTCCATTTGATGTACTGGTGATATTCTCGACCAATCTTCCGCCAAAAGACCTGGTGGATGAAGCCTTCCTGCGCAGGTTACGCCATAAGATTGAAATTCCCGACCCGAATTTTGACGAATATCGAGAAATATTCAAAAAAGTGGCCGCGCAAAAGGGCGTGGCATATTCTGATGAGGGGTTGGCATATTTGCTTCAAGAATGGTACATCAAGCCAGAAAGAAAGTTAAGAGCTTCTCACCCTCGCGATTTATGCGACCAGATTCTGGATATATCGAAATATCTTTCCATGGAGCCTGCAATGTCAAAGGAATTATTGACAAAGGCTGCTGAATCTTATTTTGTTGAATTGTGAAATGTTAGAAAACTATCCATCACCGATCATCTTTGCCCACCGGGGAGATTGCTCACACGCTCCTGAAAATACCCTGCCGGCCTTTGAAATGGCTGTTGAAAAAGGAACGGATGCGATCGAATTGGATGTGAAACTTTCGGCTGACAACCAGGCAGTTGTTATTCACGACCAAACGGTCGACCGGACGACGAATGGAACAGGCAGAGTCAACCGGTTAAGCCTGGAAGACCTGCGGAAATTAGACGCTGGCAGTTTTCTGGATGCCCGGTTTGCAGGTACTCGGATCCCAACACTCGATGAGGTATTCGAAAGTGTTGGCAGGCGGGTGTTGATTAATGTGGAGTTGACGAATTATTCCTCGCCGAAAGATCAGTTGATTCCGATCGTAGTTGAGATTGTAAAAAGACACAGGCTCGAGTCAGAAATCATTTTTTCTTCTTTCCTGCCGGCAAACCTGGTTCATGTGCGGGAGCTGCTTCCGAAAACACCAGCGGCAATTCTCTGCCAGGGAGGATTACTGGGTGCGATATCTCGATCATCACTGATGATCAAAAAATCCCCCGATCTTATCCACCCAAATTTGAACGATGTCAATCTGGAATTTGTCAACCGCGAACATCGCAGAGGAAGGCGTGTGCATGTTTGGACGGTGAACAAAGAAGAAGATATGATGCGGTTAAAAGAAATGGGCGTTGATGGTCTCTTTACCGATGATCCACTCACTGCATTGAAAGTTTTGGGGCGCAAGTGATTCCGTATGTTTGGATTGAGGAAGCTGCTCAGCGGATCAAGGATTTGACCGTTAAAACACCTGTGATCTATGATCCAGCGCTTGATCTTTTCCTCAAACTAGAAAATCATCAGAGAACGGGGTCGTTTAAACTCCGTGGCGCTTCAAACAAAGTACTGTCGTTAACCGATTGGGAATTGTCTGGAGGTGTGATTACCTGTTCCGCTGGAAATCACGGACAAGGTGTGGCTCTAGCATCAGAACTCATTGGGACCCAATGTACCGTTTTTGTTCCGGAGCATGCTGCGCAGGTCAAAATTGATGCCATGAAAAAACATGGTGCACAGATCGTCGTTGTCAACGGCGGGTATGTTGACGCTGAAAAAGCGGCAATCGAGTATTCAGCTGAAACAAAGAAAACATTTATTTCACCCTATAATGATGTGAAGGTGATTTCGGGGCAAGGGACAGTAGCACTTGAGATCATCGAACATTTTCATACGCTTGAAACGATAAAATCGCTCCTGATTCCGATTGGTGGAGGCGGTTTAATCTGTGGAATTGGTGCGGCGATCGAAGAGCATCGTAACAAGCCCCGCTTGATCGGGGTTCAATCTGAAGCCTCAGCATTTGCCTACCAGTTGCTTTTGACAGGAAATCAGACTGGAGTCGTAGAACGAGACAGTATTGCTGAAGGCTTAGCAGGTGAAATCGATCACGATTCGATAACGATTCCACTCATTAAGAAATATGTTGATGAAATCATCCTTGTGTCTGAAGAAGAAATTAAAGAAGCCATTCGCTATGCATGGAAAACTTATGGTGAAATGATCGAGGGATCGGCTGCTGTTGGACTTGCCGCACGACTTGCTGGTAAAATTCAATCACACCCCACATTGACAGTGATCACTGGCGGGAATATTCAACCGGAATTATTTCATTCAATCATAATGGATATCTAGAACAAAAGGTGATGTCTTGAGGAAATCTGCGCATCTACTCCTCATTCTCTCTATCTTGATCTTAACTCTTTTACCGTCAGGGTCAGGATTGGCTTCAACGCTGGAACAAGGCGGTATGGAGGTCGTAAAAGCCAGGAACTTGCTGGAAAAGATGACGCCTGAAGAACGGGTCGGGCAGTTGTTCCTTGTTTCATTTCAGGGGGCGACCGCGGATCGAAATAGTCAGATATACGATCTCATCACCAATTATCACATTGGAGGAGTCGTATTACGGGCAGAAAACAATAATTTCATTGGGCCAGAGAATACTCCGGCAGCAGCGCAAGAGTTAATTATCAACCTCCAGACAGCTGGCTGGGATGCGGCAACGGCTGCTTCAACAGACCCTTCAGCAGCGGGATTTATTCCATTATTGATTGGTATCAGTCAGGAAGGTGATCAATATCCCTATAACCAGATACTGAACGGATTGACTGAGCTGCCCGATCAAATGGCTGTGGGGGCGACGTGGAATCCGGAATACGCGAAAATAATCGGTTCCATCCAGGGAAGTGAGCTGAAGGCAATTGGTATCAATCTGCTTTTTGGACCTTCACTGGATGTATTAGATTCGGTGCAAACCTATAGCGGAGATGATCTCGGCGTTCGCACATTCGGCGGTGATCCTTTCTGGGTTGGAGAGATGGGCAAAGCTTACGTGCAGGGTGTTCATGAAGGCAGCAGAAATAAGATCGCTGTAGTTGCCACGCATTTTCCAGGAAGAGGAGAGTCGGACCGCCAGCCTGATGAAGAAATTGCTACGGTCCGGAAATCGCTTGAACAGCTTAAACAGGTTGAATTAGCGCCTTTCTTCTCGGTTACAGGTAAAGCTGAAGAACAAAGCCAGATCGTGGATGGTCTATTACTTTCACACATCCGTTACCAGGGTTTCCAGGGAAACATCAGAGCTACCACAAAACCTGTCTCATTTGATGCTGCAGCCCTTGATCTCATCATGAAGCTGCCAGAGTTTACAGATTGGCGTAGCATGGGCGGCTTGATTGTCAGTGAGGATCTGGGTACTGAAGCGGTGCGAAAGTTTTTTGACCCACTCAGTACAGGTTTTGATGCCAGGCAGGTTGCTCGCAGTGCTTTACTGGCCGGTAATGATCTACTCAACCTGGGGAATATCCTTGCGACCAATGATCCTGATTCATACACCACGGTTGTTCGTATCATCGAGTATTTCAATCAGCGATACCTGGATGATCCAACCTTTCAGGCGAGGGTTGATAAAGCGGTAAAAAATATCTTAATCATGAAATTTAAGATTTATCCCGCTTTTCAGCTTGAGGATATTTTGCCCAATTCTGAAAGTTTAGATTCGTTAGGGCAATCACAGGCCGCTGTTAGTATGGTTGCACAGAAGGCTGCCACCCTTGTGAATCCAAGCCTCTCTGATATTGATGTTGTTTTACCCAACCCTCCTCAATTTGCTGACAGAATTGTTTTCATCTCTGATTCGATGATTTTCAGACAATGTTCTACTTGTGGAGACCAAACCAGCTTTCCGGCAGGAGAATTGATGAATGCTGTTACCAGACTTTACGGTCCGAGTGCTGGTGACCAGATTCAGGCATCGCGAATGCACGCTTATTCCTTTGATAACCTCAGAGTCTTGCTTGAAAAAGGGACAGGGGTTGAATCTGTCCAAACAGATCTGGGGTCAGCTGATTGGATCATTTTTATTTTTACAGAATCTGGAAAGCGTCAATACGAAAAAGAAATTTATCAAAGAATGTTTACCGAACGACCAGATCTAACGCGCAACAAAAAAATCATTGGTTTCTCGATGAATGCGCCATATTATTTTGATGCAACAGATATCTCGAAATTCACAGCTTATTATGCTTTGTTCAGTAAGATAAACGCTTTCTATGATGTAGCTGCCAGGATACTCTTTCAGGAATTGTTGCCAGATGGAAATTTGCCTGTATCTGTTCCTGGCGTTGGATATGACCTGATAACCGCTACTTCTCCTGATCCAGATCAAATCATCCCGCTTAGTGTTGGTGTTACAAATGCGGTCGAAACCGTGATCGGAACGCCTGTTTCAGATTCAAGCAAACCTTTACATTACACAGCAGGAGATACCATCCCGATCCAAACCGGTGTGATTCTGGATCATAACGGTAATCCAGTTCCAGATGGAACAATCGTTAGATTTTTGATTGATTCCAGATCAGCCAATGGAACACTCGAACAAATTGAAGCCCAAACTGCCGATGGAATTGCCAGTACGACTTATATTATTCCAAGTATCGGAAGTTTGGAACTGCGTGTAGAAGCTGATCCAGCGCTTACATCACAAATCTTAAGATTGGATATTACGAATGCGGGCGGTGTCGTGACATCCTTTGAGCCTACTGTATCCTCAGAAGAGAATCAGGAAGTTGAGCCGACTGCTGTGCCGACACCAACCCAAGCCAATTTAAGCACGATAAAACACGAACAGGGAAAACTCTCTATCGTGGATTGGCTTGTTTCTTCAATTTTGATCTTTGCGTGCTGCCTGACTTTCAACTGGTTGGCTCGTCGGACCCTAAGTTTGAAGTGGAATATTCTAACGACGATTTCCATTGCACTTGGTGGGAATCTTGCTTATATGTACCTCGCAGCCGGATTACCTGGCTCAGCATCTTTTGTTCAAAAAGGCGGTACTGCTGTAACCATTCTGATTGTCGTATTAGGAATGGCAGGTGGGCTTGGAACAGGGCTATTGTTGTTTTTCGTTAATCGGAGAAAGAAAAAAACTAACGCAAAACCGTGATCAAGAAGCTGATCAAGCTTAATCCTAAGACGATCAACCATTGTTTGGCAATTGTTCGATTGAACAAAGAGGGGATTTTAATCGACACACGGTTGCTGACTGGAATCGTTACAGGACGGCTACCGATCAATGCTTCGCGAAAATCCTCCACTGTTGCAGGACGATCATCTGGATGTAAGGCCATCCCCCAAAGGATGGCTTTTTCAGTTCGAGTGGACACCATCGGATTAATTTGACGTATTGGCTGTAAAACAGAAGGAGAAATAAACCTTTGTCGGGCATCGGCAGGTGGTTTCGAAGTTAACAGATGATATAGAGTAGCTGCAAAAGAGAAGATGTCACTCCGGGCGTCGGTGTGGCCAATATCACCGCCATATTGTTCAAGCGGTGTATATAATGCAGTGCCCTGGCCTTGTAAGATGGTAATGGTTACTTCACCGGGGGCTAATAACTTGACTAATCCAAAATCGACCAGTTTAAGCAAACCACTTGGGGTAACTTTAAGATTACTGGGTTTGATATCACGATGAAGAATGGGTGGATTCTGCTGATGAAGGTAACTCAGAGCATCTGCCAGTTGACTGGCCCAGTTTAAAACATCTCTCTCGTCAATGAAAATCTCTTTTTCTCGATGTTCAAGCATCACAGAACGTAGATCTTTGCCAGGAACATAATCCATGACCAAATAATCACATTGGTTGATTGAGAAGAAATCGGAAACCTTTGGCAGATTAGGATGGTCTAGACGGGCTAAAATGGTAGCTTCGCGCAAAAACTGATCTCTTGCTTCTTTGATCAAATTTGCCGGAAGGGATTTGTCGTGTTCGACTTCCTTGAGCGCACATTGTCTGCCTTCTAACCGGAGATCATCAGCAAGGTAAATGCATCCCATCCCGCCTTGCCCAATAATCTGGCGGATGCGGTAGCGCCCTCTTAATGTATCACCAGTCTTAAGCGGAGTAACCATGCGTAAATTTTCTTCCGATCTGAATACCAATTTGTTATAAAGATGAATTTGTAATATTATACCTGATGAGTCAGGTTTATAATTTATTAATAACGAGGAGACTCAATGGACCTTTCTGAAAAAAAAGAACCGATAACCGGCGAATATCCTGTATTGGTTGCCCTTCAAGGTCCATTGGAAGGCCGGCGATGGATTATTAAAAATACCATTCTGATCGGGCGAGAACCTGATTGCCATGTGTCAATCGAAGACCGCCAGGTTTCGAGACATCACGCACGTGTCCAGAACAACCATGGAGTATGCGAGCTGGAGGATTTAGGCAGTAAGAACGGGACGTATCATGCGGGCCGGCAAATTGATGAAGTCATCACGTTAAATGATGGGGATATTATTCAAATTGCTTTAATTCAAAAATTTGCTTTTTATAGTTCAGATGCTACGATGCCGATGGAAGATATTGACCCCTCACGGTTGCTGCAAAAAGGCAAATTGGTTTTGGATAAAAAATCACGCCGGGTTTGGATCGGAAATAAAGAATTGACCCCACCACTTTCAGCTGCGCAATTTCGTTTGCTGCTCGAGCTCTACGAACAAAGCGGTAAGGTGGTTACCCGGAATGAGCTGATTCAAAAGGTTTGGCAGGATGATGAGATTACTGGAATCTCAGACCAGGCACTGGATGCACTCATTCGCCGTTTGAGAGACCGGCTTTACGAATTAGATTCGCAACACCAATACATTGTCACTGTGCGCGGTCACGGTGTACGTCTTGAAAATCTTCCGTAAATGGTCAGGCAAAAAAAGCATCCGAATGTAATCATTCGGATGCTTTTTTAATTAATTGAAATTTAGCTAAGATTTCAAATTCTTTTCCATCGTCACACGTAGAGCTGTTTTATAGATTCCGCGTAATGCATCAAGAAGCTCTGGTGATTGTTTTCTTGCCTCTCCTTCAGAAATGATTGAATTAATCGTCGTCAAGAATTGGTCATTGATTTTGTCATTGTTGTCATTTAACAGCTTCTTGCGTGATTCTTCATCTGGTGCTTCGAGCAACGTTTGAAGGAATTCAATTTCAGGAGGAGGCGCTGACATCTTTTCGATGATCGAAATTACCTTTTGGATCTTTTCGATTCGTGATAGATCATTGTCTACACGTGCTTTCTCGAATGCAACCTGCAATGCCTGGCTGAAGAAGTCATCGATTTCGTTGGCATGCTTAGCAATGGATTCTTCTAATTTTTCTTCACCTAAAATTGTTTCAAGCAATTTATTCGCAGCTTCGAGTCGTTTCTTCAGTTCAAGATCAATTTCGCGGGTGAGCGTGAGAAGCGTATCGCGCAACTTGGTGAGATGCTGCTTTTGTTCTCCTTCTTCCTTTTCAATTCGCTCACTCAATATCTGGAAGAATTGGTAATCTAAACCCGTTCTGGTAAGGCTCACCAGGGTTGCGAGGCTGGCCTCTGATTTTACCGATGAAAGGATATCCAGCAGTTTTTCACGTGTAAGTCCATTCTTATTCGCCTGCTCAAGTTCTTTAAGCGCATTTTGAGTTTCCTGGCTATCAGCCAGAAGTTTTCGGCCGATTTCGGTTTCGTTAAGCAATTCCGATTGGATCTGGCTGAGGAGTTTCATCGAAGCTTCATCTCCCTGCATCGCGGCGGATTGAAGCAGGGTGGAAAGGATAGCAAACATGTTCCCATCAATGGTTTCGGCTTCTTGATGGATGATGGTTTTTCGATCTTCTGCGTTTGCCACTGAGAGCAGACGTTGGATCAGATTGACACGTTTTTGCTGGGCTTCGAGCATTTCCTTGGTAATTCCGTCAGCTTCTAGAATTCGATCGATGAGCGTTTGAAATGTAAACATCGTGCTCGGTTGAAAAAGGTAACCTTTTCTTTTCTCGACCGGCAGAGCATTCACCACCTGATTGATTAAGGGGCCGATTTGTTTTTCCTGTTCATTGACAGGCAAGCCTAACTCAGGAGGGAAAAAAGTTAGGAGTAGTTCTTTTTCAGGGTCATGATAGACAATGGGGGAACTGATCATACCGTCATAACCACAGGATGGACAATGAGCCACATTGGTGGTATGGGAAAGCAATTTCTGTTTGGCCGTAGGATCAGTATTCACATCAAACAGCATCTGAACATCAGCCACAATGGGCTGTTTGCAACGCGGGCAAAGTGTCTGCATTTTTGGCATATTTATCTCTCTCACTTCATTTAGTAAACAACTTTTTGATTATACCATTGGGAATTTTGTTATCGGCAAACGAACTATTTCTTACACCTGAGCAGTTACTGGCAGGCAGAAGCAAATACGAGCGCCTTTGCCGACTTCGGTATCAATCCAGATGCGGCCGCCATGAGCCTCAACGATCGCCTTTGCGAGAAAAAGTCCCAGCCCAGCGCCCTTGGTTTGTTTAGAAGCGTCAGGAGAACGATAGAAACGATCAAAAACAAAGGGAGCGTCATTTGGATCAATACCGGGGCCTTCATCACTAACACAGGTAATGATGTTGTCTCCCCGTTTTTGTGCGCTAATCCGTATCTCTCCTCCGGGGGCATATTTTATTGCGTTGGCGACCAAATTGGTGAGTACCTGGTTGATTCGAGAATCGTCAGCCACGATTACCGGAAGGGGATCCGGGATATCCACAATGATCTTGTGCTTGGTGGTCTGAGTCTGTTGACGTTCAGCGACATGCCTGATCACGTCTGCTAATTGGATATCAGTTCGCTTAAGACCAAATCCATTTGCCTGTAAACGTGTGACATCTAAGAGATTTTCAATGTATTCACTAAGCCGGTCAGCTTCTTCTTCAATTACCTGAAGGCTTTCATCCACTATTTTGCGATCCCACCTGGCATCATCACGCCTTAGAGTGCCTACATAACCCTTGATCAACGCTACTGGAGTCTTAAGCTCATGACTCACTACAGAAATAAAAGTAGATTTTACTTCTTCTGCCTGGCGGAAGCGGGTGATGTCGCGGACAGTGGTGATGATATTAATCAGTTTCCCGTCATCAGAAATCAATGGAGCATAGGTGATTCCGACAGGAACTGGAATACTATTATTTTTTCGGGTCAGATCACCTTCCACGTAGAGACTGGCATGAGGAGTGAGCGGCCAACCAGATGCGACCGCTTCGCTTAAGGGTGTACCGTGGGGTGGCTTTGCCCATTTGATCACTTCATCGTGATCACTGCCAATGATCTCATTTGGCTGCACGCCAGCAATGAAACCAAAAGAAGGATTCGCACGTTCGATTTTAAGGTTAGCAGTAAGGATCAAAATGCCATCTGCCGCTGAGTCAAGCAGGCCGTTCATTCGGCGTCTGTCATTTTCCACTTGAGCATAAAGTTGGGCATTTTGGACAGCAATAGCGGTTTGGTCTGCAAAGCTGGCAAGCAAGGCTTTGTCGTTCGCTGAAAACGCCGCATATTCTCTGAACACAAAAATTACCCCCAACACTTTTTGGCCAGTGATGAGGGGAAGGCCAACACTGCTCAGGCGGCCAAGACTGACCGCCTGAGTGAATGTTCCCAAGATGCGATTGATGATTTGAATTTCAAATTCCTGTGGATCCTGGTGTTCAGGAATTTGAGCAAATTGAGGTTCAAGGAAACGCAGAAAAGCAGGAGGTAGGCCAGTGGAAACACGGATTTTCCACCCTTGAGACGGGATCCGTAAAGCGATTAGCCCTGCCTGTCCGGCAAGCATTTCCAATGATATTTCAAGGATCCGTTCCAGAAGTTTATCCAGATCCAGTTCGCGGGTAAGAGCGCGAGAAATCTCGAGCAGATAATCCCTTTGTCTTACGCGAAAATCTGGCAGCATGGAAGATTATCCCTTTTCTGCGAAGACTTTTTCATCAAAAGGGTCAACACTGACCTCATTCTCAGCAATCGTGATGGCTTCATCGAGGATTTGCAGACCTTCTTCAGCTTCCTCTTCAGTAATGCAAAGAGGGGGTGAAACCCTGATGACGCTTTTCCCACATCCAAGCGTGAGCAAGCCGCGTTCAAAAGCACGATCGACCACAATATCCCGCAGACCTACGGCAGGTTTTTTGGTCGTTCGATCTTCAACAAACTCGATGCCAATCATTAATCCAATTCCACGAACACATCCGATGGATGGATGTTTTTCTTGGAGTTCTTCGAGCCTGCGCAGAATATATTTGCCAACGATCGCGGCGTTATCCATATATTCTTCTTCAATTAATTTCAAAGTTTCGAGCGCTGCCACGCAGGCTAGAGGATTGCCACCAAAGGTATTACCATGTGTGCCCTTTTCCCAGGTGACAACACTCTTTCGTGCGATCATTGCCCCTAATGGAACCCCTGAAGCGATGCCTTTGGCAGCAGTAATAATATCCGGTTCGACGCCAAAATGTTGAATAGCCCACCATTTACCGGTGCGGCCGACACCTGATTGAACTTCATCCGCAATGAGCAGAATTCCATTGCGAGTACAAATCTCTCTGAGTTTAATAAAGAAATCAGCAGGTGGAACGATATAGCCACCTTCGCCCTGAATGGGTTCAATGATGATTGCGGCTACTTCATCTGCAGGAATGATCCTGCCGAAAATTTCTTCTTCGAGATATCTTAACGTGGCATCGCCAACGTTTTCTCCCGGTAGAGAATGAAGAACGGGGTGATATGGATCTGGATATGGAATGTGAGTAACACCGTTCATCAAGGGGAAGAAGCCTCGATGATAATGAGGTTTGCTGGCAGTCAGAGTAACCGACCCATAAGTCCTGCCATGAAAACCTCCAAGGAAGCTGATAAATTGACTGCGTCCAGTATGATAACGGGCCATTTTGAGAGCCGTTTCCACGCTCTCGGTGCCCGAATTGGTGAGAAAAGAGACTGCATCCTCCTGAAATGGTGCAATTAAATCAAGATATTCTGCCAGCTCAATCCATTTCTCGTGGTAGAAATCTGAAGAAATGTGAATAAATTTTTCGGCTTGTTCTTGAATGGCTTTTACAACTTTCGGATGACTGTGACCGGTGGAATTTACCGCAATTCCGGCAGCAAAATCAAGGAATTGATTACCATCAACATCCCAAACATAGACTCCTTTTCCGTGATCCATCACGAAAGGATACCCCCTGGGATAGGAAGGTGAAATGACTTTATGGTCTCGTTCGATGAGACGTTTTGCATTATCCCCTGGTAAGTTGAGTGTCTTCATAATACACCTCCTGATGATAGTTTGGACTGACGTACAAACAACCTTGCAGAAATGGTTGTATTTAATATGTAAAGACCTTACCTTTTAAATGATTATATCATGAGAGAAATTTAGAAAATTTCAAAACCTGGCAATTGAATTGGCTCAAAACGATTGTTTTAAAATCGTTGACGATGGGCTTAAAGACTGCTATGATATTTACCATATGCGTTCGAAACGAAACAATCAATTTCGCAGAATCCTTCAGAGTATTTTTCTCAATCTACGATGGCTGGTGCCAGGGATTGGGGTTAAACGTTGGGTCTTGCTGATTCTTGCTGGAACAACCATGCTGGGAGTAGGCATGGCAGTATATCTATTGGATATTTACCGAACCGCACCCGAATCCTGGTGGTTGCCGATCATCAAATTCGTTTCCCTTCAATTTGTTCATATACGAATTATCCGCGCACTGATTTTTGGCCTGATTGGCATTGTTCTTGTTATCATCGGCATTACCGGGCTTAATCGGGCTTTGCTTAAACCTTTTCTTCGACCAGGAAAAGATATTATCGATACCGTTGCAGAATACCGCCGCAGAGAAAAGGGTCCTAGAATTGTTGTTATCGGTGGAGGGACGGGACTCGCTTCTGTTTTGCGTGGTCTTAAGGCTTATTCTCGGAATATTACTGCAGTCGTTACCGTCGCTGACGATGGTGGGTCTTCAGGTGAAATTCGTAAATCAATGGGGATTTTGCCCCCTGGTGATATTCGCAACTGTCTGGCTGCGCTTTCTAACGATGAAGAGTTGCTCACCCAGCTTTTCCAGTATCGATTTGCGGCAGGCGCAGGTCTTAACGGTCACTCGCTGGGAAATCTCTTAATCACCGCGTTAACTGAGATCACAGGAAGTTTTGAGGCCGCCATCGCTGAGTCGGCCCGGGTTCTAGCTGTTCAGGGTAACGTTCTACCGTCTACACTGCGCAATATCAATCTGGTGGCAGAAGTTGAGCTTCCAGAGAAAAAAGTTACCGTTAATATAAAGGGTGAAAGTGAAATCAGTAAGATGGGTGGTAAAGTTCGCAGGGTCTGGCTTGATCCTGGCAATCCGCCTTCTTTTCCACCCACTTTGCAGGCAATCTTAAACGCAGATCTGATTATTGTTGGTCCGGGTAGCCTGTATTCAAGTATTATTGCCAATTTACTGGTCCCCGACCTGGTGGAAGCTATTCATGTGAGCAAAGCTTGCAAGATGTATATTTGTAATGTGGCCACTCAGGTGGGGGAGACAGATGGTTATACCTGCGAGGATCACATACAGGCGATTGAGCAGCATACTGGGTCGAGACTCTTTGACTTAATTGTGGCCAATAATCGTTATGAAGGTGTATTACCCGCTGGAATTGATTGGGTAAGGGTAAAAGAAGAAGAGCGTAGAAGTAATATTTATCAAACCGATTTAATGGATATGGAGACCCCCTGGCATCATGATTCCACTAAAGTGGCGAAGACGATCATGGAATTGTATCTGGAAAGAACAGGTCCTCTAAGCGTCAAAGATGATGCTACAACAATTTAGTTCATATGGCCATGTCTAGACATGGTAAAATTCAGCAACGATTTGGAGGATAATCAAATGGCAGTAAAAATTGGAATCAACGGGTTTGGCCGCATCGGGCGGCAAGTGCTGAAAGCAATTGGTGAATTTCACGGCTCTGAACTGGAAGTTGTTGCCGTAAATGACCTTTTTGACACAAAGACGAATGCTCATCTTCTAAAATACGATTCCAACTATGGAATATTCCCTGGGACCGTGGAAGCGAAGGAAGGTGAATTAATTGTCGATGGAAAATCGATCAAGGTTTTCGCTGAAAAAGACCCTGGTATGCTACCCTGGAAAGATCTTGGGGTTGATATTGTCATTGAATCGACAGGGGTTTTCACTGATGCGAATGGCGACCCCGCAAAAGGGAAGGCTGGAGCGCGTGTTCACATTGAGCAGGGCGGAGCTAAGAAAGTGATCATTACTGCACCTGCGAAAAATGAAGACATCACCATGGTTTTAGGTGTCAATGATCAATCTTATGATCCAGCCAAACACCATGTAATCTCAAACGCGTCATGCACCACGAACTGTCTTGCTCCAGCCGCCAAAGTTGTTCATGATAAATTTGGCATTGTCTATGGGATGATGACCACGATTCACTCCTATACCAACGATCAGGTTATTCTGGATCAGGGTCACAAGAAAGAGATGCGCCGCTCCAGAGCTGCTGGGTTGAACATCATTCCTACTACTACTGGCGCAGCCAAAGCGCTGGCGCTGGTCATTCCAGATCTCAAGGGAAAATTTGATGGATATTCCCTGCGTGTTCCAACTCCTACGGTCTCAATTGTCGACTTTGTGGCAACCATTGAGAAGCCCACGACCAAGGAAGAGTTGAACGCAACCTTTATCGAAGCCTCCAAAGGCGCGTTGAAGGGAATCCTTGGTTACACCACAGGTGAGTATGGTGATCCACTTGTGTCCAGTGATTTCAAGGGTGATTCTCGCTCATCAATCGTTGATTTGCCATCCAATATGGTCATGGGTGGAACAATGATCAAGGTGGTAGCCTGGTACGACAATGAATGGGGTTACTCTTGCCGCACTGCAGACCTGGCAGCCCTGTTAGGCAAAAAGCTCTAAGTATTGATCAAAGAGACTGAGCCGGTCTAAGAATTAGATCATTCGATGCGCAACCGAAATTGTTCTTTTGGTTGCGCATCAGACGATATAGGGAGAGGATAATCATGTTTAACAAAAAAACGATACGCGATGTTGATGTAACCAATAAAAAAGTCCTTGTTCGCGTTGATTTCAATGTTCCCCTTAAAGATGGTGGAGTGGGTGACGATACCCGAATTCGGGCAGCTCTTCCTACGATCACTTATTTGCTAGAGCATCGTGCAGCGGTAATCTTGTGTTCTCATCTTGGCCGTCCGAAGGGTGGTCCGGAGGAGAAATATTCACTAAAACCTGTTGCCGCTCATCTGGCTGTCTTGCTCGGCATGAATGTGAAATTCGCACCTGATTGCATTGGCGCTGAGGCTGAAGCCGCTGCCAGGGATTTGAAGCCAGGTGAAGTTCTCGTTCTGGAGAATACCCGTTTTCATGCAGAAGAAGAAAAGAACGATTTGGGTATGGCCAAACAACTGGCCTCTCTGGCTGACCTGTATGTGAACGATGCCTTTGGAACTGCCCACAGGGCGCACGCTTCGACAGAAGGTGTTACCCATTTTCTTCCCGGTGTGGCCGGGTTCCTCCTCGAAAAAGAAATTCGATATCTGGGCCAGACGGTAGCTGATCCACAGCGTCCATTTGTGGCGATTATGGGAGGGGCAAAGATCAGTGATAAGATCGGAGTCATCCGAAACCTTCTCAAGAAAGCTGACGCAATTCTCATTGGCGGCGGAATGGCAAACACCTTCTTTAAGGCTCAGGGTCTTGAAATGGCAGACTCACTGGTTGAAAATGAATCGTTGACGCTGGCTGAAGAATTGTTAAAAGAAGCAGCGGGCAAGATTCACTTGCCTGTGGATATGGTTTTAGGGGATAAATTTGACGCTGAAGCGGCAATCAAGACCATTAAAACCGGGAACGTTCCTGAGGGGTGGAGGGTTCTTGATATTGGGCCGGAAACAGTTAAAGCGTACGCCGATGTGATCCACGGAGCCGGTACTGTGGTATGGAATGGCCCGATGGGAGTGTTTGAATTCCCGAATTTCGCCAAAGGAACGTATGGAATTGCCGCGGCTGTGGCTGAAAGTAAGGCAATCAGTGTTATCGGTGGAGGTGAATCGGTGGCAGCCATTCAGCAATCTGGATTGGCTGACAAAATCACTCACATCTCAACTGGTGGCGGCGCTTCACTTGAGATGTTGGAAGGGCTTGAATTACCCGGTGTCGCTGCATTACAAGACAGATAAGTGATCATCTAGACAGAATGTTCAGTGTGCGGTAGAATTCTTGCGCCACCTGAATCAGTGCTTACCCTCGACCCTCGCACTGTCAGAAGTTTTTTGGAGGAATAAGTTGGCCAATATTAAGTCTGCAATAAAACGCAACAAGCAAAATGAAAAACGACGCATTCGCAACCGCGTATATCGCGGCGCCGCACGCACCTATGTTGCTCGTGCCCGCGCAGCGATTGCCGGAAAAGAAACTGAAGCTGCTGAAGCTGCAACTTTAGAAGCAATTTCTGCTCTGGATAAAGCCGCGCAGAAGGGTGTTATTCACAAGAATAACGCCGCACGCCGTAAAAGCCGCTTGATGAAGCGACTGGCTGCTTCTAAGTAAAGTTCGTTTTTCAAAAACGCAATCAAGCGGGAGATGATTCTCCCGCTTTTGCTTCCTCTGACGTATCTTGATTTTGCCTATGATATAATCCATGCTGAAAAATTATGAAGTCATACTGGATGGGAAATGTTTGAAGTCGAACAAAAACACGTTGAGGATTTAATTCATCAATACTGTCAGGAGAATGACCTTCCTGATGTTGAAATTAAATGGTCATGGATCCCATTTAATGGGCAATGGGGTATTTCAACATCATTCTTTCAGCTAGCTTCACGTTCTTTTGGAGACACCAAAGGAAACGTCGGGCAAAAAGCCAAAGAAATTGCCCAGAACGTTGCCGGTTACCTGGGTCAAGTTCCAGGCTTTGAGAAGATTGAAGCGTTAAACGGATACTTGAACTTATATTTTTCTACAGCGGATTATTTCCAACGAGTTGTTGATAAGGTCCTTGCGGAAGGTGCTGATTATGGAAAAGGTGCCAGGACTAACCGGCAATTGATGGTCGAATTTTCTCATCCAAATACTCATAAGGCATTTCACGTCGGTCATCTGCGCAGTGCTTTTTTGGGTGACGTTCTTGCGCGTATTCTTGAGGCAGCCGGGAATGATGTGGTAAGGGTAAATTACCCTGGTGATATTGGCTTGCATGTTATTAAATGGTTGTGGAATTACTTAAAATACCACAAAGGGGAAAAACCTGAAAAAGACATCACGCGTTGGATGGGCAACCTGTACGCTGAGGCGGTAAAACGACTCGAACAAGACCCTGAACTTGAAAAGGAAATCCGCGAGGTATATACCCGTTGGGATCAAAGGGATCCCGAAATCGTAAAATGTTGGGAAGAAACCCGTCAGTGGTCGTTGGATGGTTTCAAAGAAATGTATGATTTGCTGGACATCCGGTTTGACCGCTACTATTTCAACTCGATGTTTGAGAAACCTGGCAAGGAGATGGTTGAAGAGCTGCTTCAAAAAGGGATTGCCACGGATGAACGGGCGGAAGGCGGGGCAGTTATTGTCAAGCTGGATGAAAAACTGGGCTTGAAAGAAGAGAAATATCGGGTGATGGTCGTTCTACGCTCAGACAATACAGCATTATATGCGACCGAAGACCTTGCGCTCGCAAAAAGAAAATTTACTGATTACCCCAACCTTGAAAAAGCTTACTATGTGGTGGATGTACGGCAATCCCTTCACTTTCAGCAGGTGTTCAAAACTTTGGAACTGGCAGGGTATGAATGGGCGAGCCACTGCCAACACGTGCCCTATGAGCTGGTTAACCTGCCGGGCAACGTGGTCATGGCGTCGCGCGAGGGAACGGTTGTTCTCCTTGAGGATTTAATTCGCGAAGCAACCTCGCGCGCACTTGAGGTGGTAAAGGTTAAGAACGCTGATCTTCCTGAAGAAAAACAGCTCGAAATTGCCCGTGCTGTGGGGATTGGAGCGATCAAGTTCCCCATGCTTTCGCGTGAAAGCAACAAAATCGTCACTTTCGACTGGCAGTCTGCACTTGATTTTAATGGCCAGGCAGCACCCTATATTCAATATGCCTATGTTCGGGCAAACAGTATTTTGCGTAAAGTCAATCAAGAAATCCCAGCTACACTCAAGCCATCTACAGAGCTCACCGCTGAAGAGGTTGCACTGGTTGACTGGATTAGCCGAATGCCAGAGGAAATTCAAAAGGCGGCCAGAGATTTGAAACCTCTGGTCATCACCAATCTGGCATATGAATTGGCCAGAGCGTTCAATGATTTCTACACACAGTGTCCTGTACTTGCAGCTGAAGAACCGGTTCGGTCTATGCGGCTAAGGCTGGTTGCGGCAGCACGTCAGGCGATTTGCAACAGCCTGGTTTTACTGGGCATCACAGCCCCACAAGCGATGTGAAAATACTCTAAATCTATATTAAAGGAGACCAAAGTATTATGACCCCGATTAAAACCTTGATCATGGGTGCAGCAGGACGAGATTTTCACAATTTCAATGTTTTCTACCGTGACAACAAAGATTATGAAGTTGTTGCCTTCACCGCAACACAAATCCCCAATATCGAAGGCCGGAAATATCCAGCTGAACTGGCTGGTTCTCTTTACCCGGCCGGGATTCCCATTTACCCCGAGAGCGATCTGGTTCGCTTGATCAAAGAATTAAAAGTCGAACAGGTTGTCTTTGCATACAGCGATGTTCCACATGAATTGGTAATGCATAAAGCATCCACTGTTCTTGCTGCAGGCGCAGATTTTCGTTTAATGGGGACCGAAGCAACTCAGGTTAAATCGATCAAGCCTGTTGTTTCTGTGTGCGCGGTACGCACTGGTTCAGGAAAGAGCCAGACAACCCGTCGTGTGGCAGCGATCCTGCGTGAAATGGGCTATAAAGTGGCGGCGGTTCGTCACCCGATGCCTTATGGTGACCTGGTGAAGCAGAAAGTGCAACGCTTTGCCACATATGCCGATCTTGATAAACACGAATGCACTATTGAGGAACGTGAGGAGTATGAACCTCACATCGATAATGGCGTAATTGTGTATGCTGGCGTAGATTATGAAGCCATCCTGCGACAGGCTGAACAGGAAGTGGATATTGTTCTGTGGGATGGTGGAAATAATGACTTCTCGTTCTATAAGGCTGACTTGAGCATCGTCGTCGCTGATCCTCATCGTGCCGGCCACGAAAAGGCTTATCACCCGGGTGAGACGAACGTGCGCATGGCGGATGTGTTCGTGATCAACAAAGTTGATACTGCTGATCCTGCCAAAGTGATCGAGGTGCGCAATTCTCTCCATGAACTCAATCCAAATGCGATCATTATTGAGGGTGCCTCACCTTTGTTCGTTGAAAATCCTGAAGCAATCCGCGGCAAGCGTGTGTTGGTTGTTGAGGATGGCCCAACTCTGACACACGGTGAAATGGCTTATGGTGCAGGCTGGGTGGCTGCCAAGCGATTTGGTGCCGCTGAAATCGTAGATCCGCGCCCGTTTGCCGTCGGATCAATCCATGAGACCTATGTCAAGTATCCAAAGACCGGAACCATACTTCCGGCTATGGGATACGGTGAGAAGATGGTCAAAGACCTTGAAAAGACAATTAACAAAGCAGATGTTGATCTTGTGGTTTCTGCAACGCCTATCGATTTGACCCGCATTATTAAGGTGAATAAACCCATGCAGCGTGTGGGTTATGAATTACAGGAGATCGGTAAACCTGATTTGAAGGATATCCTGACGAAGAAATTCGCTAAGAAGTAAAAAAGGGTGATTAGGATCAGGAATCAGAAATGATTCCTGATCCATTTACAAAGGTTGATCAGATGTTCATAGACGAAGCTAGAATTTATGTCCGGTCAGGCCGCGGTGGCGCAGGAGTGGTTCATTTCCACCGCGAAAAATACGTTCCTCGCGGAGGTCCTGACGGTGGAGATGGCGGGAAGGGCGGTGATGTTATATTCCGCGTGGTGCCAACCCTTAACACCTTACAGAGTTTCCGGTTTAAGCATAAATTTGTAGCTCCTGATGGAGAAAATGGAGGCGGCAGTAATATGACCGGGAAGAGCGCGAAAGACCTGGTCATTCCGGTTCCTCCAGGAACGCTGATCTATGATGCTGAAACCAATGAATTGCTGGGAGATATGGTTGACCCGGGGCAGGAATTGGTCGTGTGTAAAGGTGGACGAGGTGGGCGAGGGAACCAGCATTTTGCCACTTCGCGCAATCAGGCTCCACGCACTGCAGAAAAAGGTGAGCCCCCGGAAGAAAAAGTACTGCGATTAGAGTTGAAATTACTTGCAGATGTTGGAATTGTTGGCGTGCCGAACGCAGGAAAATCCAGCTTTCTTGCGGCCGTGACGAACGCAAAACCAAAGATTGCAGATTATCCGTTCACCACAATTGAGCCTAACCTGGGTGTTGCACACTTAGATGAAGAAATCGATTTAATTCTGGCTGATATTCCTGGCCTTATTGAGGGCGCTCACGAGGGTGTTGGCCTTGGAGATGCATTTCTCAAGCACATTCAACGCACCCGTGTGTTGATCCACGTGATTGATGGTATGGCTGCAGACCCCGTGGCTGATTTTACTCAAATCAATAGTGAACTGGCATTATTCGATCCGGAACTTGGTCATAAACCTCAAATCGTGGTTGTGAACAAGATTGACCTGCCCGATGTTCAAGCGCGATGGGATCAGCTTAAAACTGCATTGAAAAAATTGGGTTATGAAGCCCACGCGATATCTGCTATTACCAGAGAGAATCTCACACCGATCCTCTGGAAAGCTCATGAAATCTTAATGAAAACGCCAAAACCTGAAATTACACCAGCATTACCGATCTACAAGCCCGAGGAAGATCCACGAGACTTCCACATCACTCGTGAAGAGAATGGCTGGCGGGTTACAGGAGCAGCCATTGAACGGGCGGCGGAAATGACCTATTGGGAACATGATGGTTCGGTGCGCAGGTTCCAGCGATTGATGGTTACCCTGGGTGTTGATGAAGCACTGCGGGAACGAGGGATAAAAGAAGGGGACACGGTTTTCATCAACGATTACGAGTTGGAGTGGCAGGAGTAAATGACTGAATTAAAACGTATTGGCATCTTTGGTGGCACCTTCGACCCTCCGCACGTAGGCCATTTAATTCTTGCCGAAGAGTGCCGAACCCAGCTCTCGCTAGATTTGCTTTTATGGGTGGTAACTGATAACCCTCCTCACAAACGTTACACGGATGTCAGCCCGATTGAAGACCGGGTTATTCTCGTAGAGAAGGCCATAGCAGGAAATCCGGCTTTTCAGGTTTCGCGTGTAGATATTGATCGGCCTGGTCCGCATTATGCGATCGATACTGTGAATATCCTAAAGAATCAGTATCCAGGTTCTGAGATGTATTATTTGATGGGGGGAGATTCATTGCATGATCTTCCGACATGGAATAAACCATTGGAATTTATCAGGGTTTGCGATGGGATTGGTGTCATGCGCCGTCATGCAGATAAAGTGGACCTGGAATCACTGGAGAAGGTCCTGCCGGGGGTGAGTGATAAAGTTAAGATTGTTGAAGCGCCAATTCTAGAAATTTCATCAAAGCAAATCAGACAAAGAATTGCAGAGGGTATGGGGTATCGTTATTACCTGCAAGATGCAGTTTATCGTGCAATTAATGAGATGGGCTTGTATAAATAAAAAAACTGGCAGCGCCAGTTTTTTATTTTTTTAAAACGTGATGTCGTAGGTATGATATTGGTTTTTACACGGGTTTCCCCATGCCACTTCCATTTTCCCATCCGTAAGGTCCATAATCATACTGACAATGGTCTTCTCACGGTCCATAGGGTCGAGATCAAAGATCGAATGATTACATATGGAATCAGGATAATTCACATGATCTTTGAGGATCGCTTCCAGCGTTTTCATCGTATGTTTTTTCGTCTCACGTAACAAATGCAGCGCGCGGAAATATCTTACACGTGTATGGATTAATTCATCCCGGTTTTCTTCGATGCTCTCCATGTTCGGCGAGAGATAGTTGTTCGTGTGTGCCAGGTAGCCATCTATTGCGTATAGGATATCAAAATTGCGAGCCGAGACTTCGACGTTGTACATTTCGCCGCTTTCATGGGCGATCAGGTGGTTGTAACCAGCTGCGCGCAGCGGGACGAGTGTGTAACGGATTGCCTGGCCGATGGTTCGTGCTCCAAGAACCGCACGTGAAACGACCACGCGCGGGATGCCGATGCGGGTATCGTTGGGATATACTGTATCACAGCATTGGGCGATCCCAGCTTCGTTGAAACCAACGTTGGGCAGCAGTCCTCCGTATGTCATTGCCAGAAAACCTGGTTCATCATCAGGTTGAGCTCGAACGATAAAAACATCGGGTTCGTCGCCCGGAAGCCAATCTTCATTATGTGCGACAAGGACGTTGTTTTTTGCCGTATTCTGCTCATTGACAGCCAGACTGGTACATTTCGTGAGGTGGAGTGCATCGGTGGTTACGGCTTCAAGCGCATTGACTACTGCCAATTCGGTCAGGTTAACGTTTGCTCCTTCTGCCATGCCATTCAATTCTTCAACATATAAGGGGTATCGTTCTTGGGCGAACGGCAAATACTTTTTCGCCTGGATCTTGGCGCTTTCCCATGTAAGTTGCAGATTGTTATATGTCGTTTCGACCAGCTGCCGTGCATTATCGATGCTATGTTGTACTTGCTCGCGCATGGCTTCGCCGATCTGCTGCCCCATAGATCGGTGGGATCCTTTTATATAAATGATTGGAACGGGTTTTGAGTGGGTAACTGCGGTATTGTCTGTCATTTCATAACTATATTTCATCTTTTCAGAAAGATCAAGATGAAAAAGTCCCGGAGGAATGCTCCGGGACTTTTTGTATGTTGCAGTTATTGTTGTACCAGCTGTAAATTGCCAACTGCCATTTCAATAATTACATTCACTACCGGACCAGTTGTGCCAAATGAGTATGAATTATTGGTGACTGACCAGGTGCCGTTGATATCAACGTTGCTCAATCCACCATTAATGATCACATTCGCGCGGCAGTCAGTTGGGAACACAAGTTTTATATCGCTCATGCCAGATTTGATGGTGACATTTACATCTTTTGATAGGTCACCGGTAAAATCAAGCTCATAGCTTCCCACGCCACCATCGAAAGAAATCTGATCTACGTTGGCATTGCCGAGTCCTTTCAACGATACTTGAGAGGCTCCAGTTTTATAACTCAGGATTGACATGTCAACCGGATTGGGGGTGTCGAACCGAACCGTTGATTTGCTGGCTCCATCACGAATGGAAAGGCTGGTAATTGAAAGACCACTCAAGTCAAGGGTGCCTTCATAAGCTCCAGTGGAGAGGCTTAAGTCCATTGGAATCGAACCAAGCTGAATCGTCCACATATTCTTAATGGTTCCATCAGGAATTCCAACCGTAGAAGTGTTTTCCTGCTTGATCGAGATGGAATTCCCTGCACGCGTCACGGTTGGCTTCCAGGATTTTACATTGTAGATCACTTCACCTTCGACCAGTTTTTCTGTTCCGCCGGTCAAATCCAGCGTGCCGGCTCCCATTTCGATATTTACAGAAGCGGTTTCTGATCCAGAACCAAGGGCTTCATCGATCTTAAACGTTTGAGTCACACCCGTTTCAACCGAAGGTACATTGATGGTAAGTGAACATGCCATAAGGGTTACCGCAATGGTCAGGATGATAAGGATTCGTGAAATTTTCATTCTACCTCCTTGCTACTATTGTTTCTTTTCTTCATAAACCAGAGGAATCAGGCGGCGTGGGCGTCTGTGGTGAGGAAGGAGGAATAACCGCCTGAACGATCCGGTCGGCATACTTGGATGATCCGAACCGGCTGATGATAACAGCACCCAAACCCAGGATTGTTACGATGGCACCGACCACCCAGCCAATACACGGAATTAATGTTGCGTAACCTGTTACAAGGCTCAGCGACAAGACTCCAATTCCTGCAGAGATGGATGGGTGAAAAGTGGTTTTGAAGAGGGACGCGATCCTTTGACCAATCTCAAAACCTACAGCGATAAAACCAAACAGGATCGCTAACATATAGGCCAGAAGAATCAGAATGCTAACTGGAATCAAGAGAATGGTAATGGCTACCAAGACGATCACAATGGGGGCAACGATGACAGTCAGCAACCCGACTCCGCCGGTGATTAACGGCTCTCTGATAACGGTATCAGCTACCCGCTTAACCTGAGCAGGCAGGAGTAACCCGATGATGACAGCTAACACTGCCATGGCCAGGGCTTGAAAAGTCGTGTTGAGCAGCCTGGTTACCGGTTTTTGGGCAGCTGTAAAAGGTAATTTCCAACCTTCAATTTTTTGCGAATCAAAATTGAATATTTCGGGTGTTTGTTCAGATATTCCACCAACAATTTCAGCCAGAGGAGAACGGTTCACGCTGGCCCCAAGGAGGGTAACACCACCTTGAACAACAGCCGTGTCTTCCAGGGTAACAGCACCGCCAATGGCGACGATATCTCCGGTAACTTCACCTTTTACGGTTATCGTTCCACCAATCAATACCATATCGCCATCGAGGACGGAGTCTTTAGATATGGATGCTGTTCCTCCTATAACGAGGAGGCTTCCATCGAGCGTTTCACCCGATTCAAGCCGAAAGGTATTACCAATAATAATCTGATCTCCTGTGATGACCTCACCTGAAGGTGGGGTTGGCGTCTGAGCGAAAACCAGTTCTGGACTTAACGCAAATGCGAAAAGAACAAAAGCAATTAAGACGATCCTGCAGGTAATTTTTTTCATTTTTGGACCTTCCTTCTAAATGCCAGCTTCCATATGGATAGTCCGAGGGTAATGCTTGCCAGCAGTACCCAACCGCTAACGATAACGACAGTGACGATTAAAGTGGATAGCGGGATAGTTTGGATCAGCTTAATGGAGATCGACCAAAAATTGCTGACGATATTGCTTACCGAGAGCATTGTTGAAATGAAACCTGCAGCAAGAGAAATGAGTGAAAAATCGGGAAGGAAATAGATTGCGATGGCGAGAAGGACCGCAGCTGCACCGCTAGAGAGAGAAATCACCAGAGTCCGCGCTTGTTTCTTCTCCTGTTCCCGTTTGCGGCGGGCAAGACTTGCACTCCATTTACCGGTAAAATCAGCCGGAGCAGGCTTCATCTGGCTGGACTGGATCGTGCGCTGGACGGTGTTCCATCCATTCGCGAGGCGGGTGCATTCAGTGCACTCTCTCAGATGAGCAGCCAGATCTCGTTTTTCTTCATCAGAAAGCTGGGGTTCATCAAGGATCCAGTTCTCATAAGGCTGATGACTCATATTTCCTACCTCCTTCCACTGCGATATTGCGCTCTGCTGCAATGGACTCAGCCAACTGGCGCCTCGCACGATGTAAGCGACTTTTAACAGCACTTAGTGTTAATGAAAGCATTTGACTAATTTCTTCCTCCGAACATCCGTACCAGTATTTGAGGATCACGGCTGCACGATCAGGGGGGCTTAATTTATTGATCATGGAATGCAAAACCTGATCCTCGTCATTCTGAATGGTGATCATTTCTGGCGTGGGAATAGAAGGATCCGCAAAATCAAAATCGGGATATTCATCCAATTCGAAAATCGGGATCCTGCGTTTGCGTTGTTGATCGATGCAATAATGAGCGGCGATCGAAAGCAACCAGGTGACGAAAGACCTCTGTGAGTCATATCGCTTCAAGTTTTGATAAGCGCGCCAAAAAGTTTCCTGTGCAGCATCCTCGGCTGCAGTGCTCTCTCCGAGCATTCTGTAGCACAAGTTGTAAACAGGAGTCTGGTAGGCATTTACCAACATGGTGAAGGCTTCTTCGTCTCCATGGAGGGCTTTTTCGATCCATTCTTGTTCCAGATTAATCACGACAGCCCCAAGTATTTTATTATTCTAAGCAATATACGCAGAACGTAGCAATTGGTTGCAAAACGGATCACAGCAATATCCAATGTATGATGAAAATTGGTTAAAAGATGATCTCTTCTTTTCCGGCAAGTTTTTCATTGATCTTTTGCACAACCAGATCTAAATGCTTGGGTTTATGGACAAAATCGAGATCATCCGTGCGCAGGGTGAGCACCGGGCATAATTCAAAGTTCTTAATCCAGTCGTCATAATAACTTTCGAGAAGAGATAAATAATCTGCACTGATCGAGGATTCAATATCGCGGCCGCGTTTCTTAATGCGCTCCACCAGAATATCCACAGGGGCTTTCAGGTAGATGAGCAGTGAGGGAGGGGGAAGAGTTTTTACAACAAGATCAAAAAGCTGACGGTAAGTAGCATAATCACGTTCAGTAATGTTGCCCATTGAGTGTAGGGCGCGGGCAAAGATGTAAGCATCTTCATAGATACTGCGGTCAATAATTGCCGATCGCGAATCTTGAAACATTTCGAGGTGTTGTTGCGCGCGATGACCCAAGAAGAAAACTTGCAGGTGAAATGACCATTCTTTCATGTTCGCATAAAAATCAGGCAGATAGGGATTATCGACCACAGATTCATAAGCAGTGCGCCAGCCGAGACGCTCACCAATGCGTTCGGTAAGAGAGGTTTTTCCAGAGCCGATGTTGCCTGCAACGAGGATCAATTTTTTGGATGGCATGACTTTTCTCCTGAGGGAATATGCAAATAAATTATACAGCGTGATGCTATGGAATAACCGGAGAACGTGGTAATTGACCGATGAATTGTGGTATACTACTTGCTCGCGCTAAAAGTGCGTATGTTAATCGAGCTTGGTTCAAGATACCCTGCCGGTTTCGGAGGGTATTTTTTTGTGGAAAGAGGAATATTCATGTTAAATTCGTTTAAAGACCTGGGTTTACAACCGGAACTTTTGGATGCTGTTACCAGGCTGGGGTATGAACAACCAACCCCTATTCAGGTAGAGACGATCCCGCAAATGCTGCTTGGCAGAGACGTTCTCGCACAATCTCAAACAGGAACGGGAAAAACAGCAGCGTTTATGCTGCCAATCTTGCAAAGGCTGCAAGAGCACGACAATAAGGCCATCAAAGCATTGGTTCTCGCGCCGACGCGAGAGCTTGCCAAACAGGTGGCCGATGCAACTGAGGGTTTCGCGCGAAACTCGCAGTTAAGGGTTCTACCCATTTACGGCGGACAATCCTATGAGATTCAGATTCGAGCCCTGAAACGTGGTGTGGATATTGTAGTTGGAACCCCTGGTCGGCTTCTGGATTTGATGCGTCAGGGACATCTTGATTTAAGCCAGGTAAAAACATTAGTACTTGATGAAGCTGACCAGATGCTTGAGATGGGCTTTATCGATGACGTTCAGATGATCCTGGAAGAACTTTCTGAAGATAAGCAGATGGCGTTATTCTCTGCTACACTTCCTGAACCGATCAGGAAACTGGCAGCGAAATATCTGAACGATCCTGCGAAGATCCTCATCAGCCCAAACCGGCTGACAGTTGATCAAACGGAACAGCGGTTCTACCGGGTGCGGGAGGAGACCAAACTTGCTGCTCTGGCCTGTCTTTTAGAAACCGAAGAAGTATCGGCGGGGCTGATCTTTGCCCGCACGAAGGCCAGGGCACAAGACCTGGCTGATGAACTTATGCGACGAGGATTTTCAGCTGATTCTTTGCATGGCGACCTGAATCAGACCAGGCGGGAACTGGTTCTCAACCGCTTTCGACAGGGAATTATTACCCTTCTGGTGGCTACCGATGTTGCCGCGCGTGGGTTAGACATTTCAGATGTCTCGCACGTGTTCAATTTTGATATGCCAGCAGATCCCGAGGATTATGTTCATCGCATTGGCCGCACTGGAAGGGCGGGAAAGCAGGGCGTTGCCATTACACTTCTCACTCCACGCGAACGTGGCCGTATGAACCAGATTCAGTCTTACACCCGACAGCCGGTTAATGAAGTATCCCTGCCTACCGTCGCACAAGTGCAAGAAAGGCGCGACGCAAAATTCATGGAACGCTTATCCGGGCAGCTGCTCGCTGGAATCAGCGGACAGGAGAGAGTTTTTCTAAAGAAAATGCATGATCATGGATTCTCCTCTGAAGAAATTGCCGTGGGATTGATGCGCCTGCTGCGCGCGGGTGAAAAGGGGATTCCGGCGCAGGATCTTCAAGTGTTGTCAGCGGATGAACAGAAACCCTGGAAAGAGAAGACTAAAAGCTTATCTCACAGAGAAGACCGATCAGCAACAAAGCACACAAAAGGGGATGCATCAGTGCACGTTGGTGAGGATCGATCTCGAGGGGTCGAACCAGGCATGGTGCGTCTATGGATGAACCTGGGCAATCGCAACGGTCTGCGCCCGGGAGATATCGTGGGCGCGATTGCCGGAGAGTCGGGCATCCCCGGCAAGGCGATCGGCGAAATTAAGATCCTCTCAAGCTATTCACTGGTGGATGTTGAGGAAAATCAGGTGAAGAAGGTGCTCAAAGCCAGTAAGGGAAATTATCGCCTTAAGGGGAAGCCTGTATTGGTAAAAGTAGCTGACTACTAACCGTACATGGCGGGGTGATATGTGAATTTGTTGCCCTCGAGGATAGAAATAAGCCTCGGCTCAAGAGTCTTGATCGTTGAAAAGCAGAACCAGAGAACCGGGATTTTGACAGAAGGTATTGTTCAGAGGTTGCTAACAAAAAGCCCAACACACCCGCATGGAATAAAGGTGATGTTGGTCAATGGCAAGGTTGGCAGGGTTCAAAAAATTGTTAAGTAAAAACATCCCACGTGGGGTACGCGGGATGTTTGTTGTTTCTATATAGATGATCAATTTTTGGTTAAAAGAACCGCAGCCACCATACCTGCGCCAGCATGTACCGATAAACCGGGGGTAAACTCGACTATCATGACCTCGGGAGGGATCTTCAGCGATTCGCGAAGCGCTTTTTCGAGGGCGATGGCGCCTTCAAGGTTGTTAATGTGAATAATGCCAACCTCCTGAATTTCTTTACCATCTGCGGATTCGGTGAGCAGTTCCACCAGCCTGCGAAATGCGACCTTGTTGGTACGCACTTTTTCCAGAAGATCGAGTTTACCATCACGCATGGTGAGGATGGGGCGGATGTTGAGCAAATCAGCCATTCCAGCCGCGACCGGTTTGATACGGCCGCCCAGAGCAAGGTATTTCAGGGTAGGCAGGGCTCCGAAGAGATGGAGCCTGCCAAGCAGAGAAAGGGCAGCTTGGACGGCTTCTTCGTGGCTCGCTCCCTGCTCAACGGCTTTTGCAGCAGCCAAAACCATCAACCCCTGACCAAGGGAGAGATATTCGGAATCAACTACGCTGATCTTTTTTCCAGGAAATTCCTCGGCAGCCTGTAGCGCAGATTGGTAAGTGCGGCTGATCTTACTGCCTACACAAATGCAAATGATCGATTCGGCGCCGTTCTTATAAGCATTATCAAATGCTTCAATGAAAGCCGCTGGCGAGGGGGCAGCTGTGGTGGGCAATTTATTCAGTGAATCAATCTTCTCGAAAAGGGTTTTGTCGTCAATGTCAATGCCGGTCTGGTAGGTCTCATCGCCAAATTGGATGGTGATTGGAACCTGGACGATGGAATGCGCTGCAGCCACATCAGCTGGCAGGCTTGAATCTGTATCAGTGATGATATGAATTTTTGACATTGTATGATTCCTATCTCTAAATAATTATGATTGTTTTTCATTATACACAATCGACCCTCTGGTTTCGATACTGGATGCACATTTTAAGAATTCTTCTATCTTAAGAGATATGAGAATAGTTAGGGTCAATATAATGGAGCCTTGCTGGCAGAAATACATAGAAATCAGTAAGCCTTATGGTGATGATGGGCTTTCGCTGATCCATTGGGCGGTGTAAACTCCATGTCTGGCGAACCATACGCGGCGGGTTCCGCAGCGGTTGAGAGAGTAACGGATAAAGAATTTACCGTTTGCAGCGTAAACGAGGTCGACTGTGTTCTCTCCTTTGATAGTTAAATGGTTGTTCACGAGGAAGGCGTCCTGATCCTCCCAGGAATATGAGCAGTAAAGAAACGAGAGGTCGGAGAGGGAGAAGTGAGTAATTTCATTGACGGGGGTGAGTATAAATTCCACGGCGTCACCGGTGTAATAACCCGGTCTGGGTGATTCAGTCGACGCGGTGGGTAGATCTTCAGGAGCGATTGACCTGGTTACGAGGAAGAAGATCAGGATGACGGCAGCCAGCGCGAGAAGCCACCAGAAAATCCTTTTCTTCACGATACACCTCCTTTCACTGGTGTAGGGAATTGATTCGTATTGATTTCATTATATACATGTAAGTGATGTAATGGCCCATTGAAAATATTTTTGAGGAAACTAAGAAATTGAGAGAAATAAGATTGAGGGTTGGTAATATTGGCGAATTTTATTTCGATTCACATAATTAAAAAACTTGACTCTACAGTTACTTTAGAGTGTACTATTTGAAAATACGGGCGGTTAATAGAAATGGCGTGTCTACCAGACCACTATCTTTCTATTTGATCGATACTATTTTAAAGGGAGGGTCTAATTATGAGCAAACTCAAGAAAGTTGATCTTGCACGTCGTAATTTTATGAAAGGGGCTGCTCTCGTTGCAGGGGCTGGAGTCTTAGCTAGTTGTTCGCCTAAGGTAGTAGAAACTGCAGTGCCATCGGTTCCTGCGACCGCGGTTCCCACAACAAGCGCTAATCAAACTACCGTCGAATGTATTAATCCTCGGACTGCAGCAGCCTACTTGAACCCGCAAGACTACGATTACCGTAGCCACACCACTAATTTAGAAACCCTTTTCTCTGAGTGGAAGCTCGGATCTCTTACGATAAAAAACCGCATGGTCAAATCAGCGGCCGGATCTGACACCTATGGAAAAGGTATCAGTGAAGAGATGATCGCGTACTATACCAATTTTGCCAAAGGTGGCATCCATATGGTCTGGTGCGAAAACTTCGGAAGCCTTTTCACGAAATATCCACAAACCCCACGCAGATTAGATCTTACTAAAGCCCCCTTAAAAGACCTGACAGATGCCGTCCACGCAGCTGGAGCTTATATTGGCTACCAGAACGATTCTATGAACGTTCCATTTGCTGAATTGGTTACTGTTGATGATGTCAAGTTAATCCAGAGAGATATGATCAATGGCGCAAAAATATTACATGATGCCGGATTTGATGCTTTTGAAATAAATTCAGCAGGGAACAATCTTGGAACATATTTCTTTTCACGCGGTCGTAACACGCGTACAGACGAATATGGTCCACAAACACTTGAGAACCGAGCCCGCTTTGTAACCGAAATTATTCAGGGTATTAAAGAAGCGTGTGGAAAAGATTTCGTGGTCCAAGTGCTAATAAATGGTATTGAAGAGAACGATCAGAATCTGGGCGATAGTTCAAATTTGATCACCATTGAAGAAACTAAGGAATTTGCAAAAATTCTAGAGGCAGCAGGTGCGGATAGTTTACATGTTCGCCTTGGACCAACAGGTATGCATGTTTGCCAATTTGCCTCTGATCTTTACTTTATTGGCCGTGGTATTGAGGGAACAACCGGTTATGGGACTCAATTTGACTTCTCCCGTCATTGGGGTGGAAAGTTGATTGCCAATCATTCTGGAGCCGGATTGATGCTCAACGTTGCCAAGGAGATCAAACAAGCGGTTACGATTCCTGTTGGAACAGTAACATATATGGACCCTGCTCATGCACCTGACTTCTTTGAAAACGCTCTGAAGGAAGGCATGGCTGACTTCTTAATTATGAATCGCCCTCTGACCGTTGACCCTGAATACGTAAACAAGCTACAAGCAGGCCGCCTTGATGAGATTGCACCATGCACCCGTTGTATGCATTGTCACTTTGATAAAGATAAAGAAGGAAATACTTATGAGCATTGCCGTGTAAATGCATGTACTCAACGAGCATACCGCGATGCCATGCCTGAAGGTTACGATCCATTACCAGTGACCACAGCGAAAAACGTTATGGTGGTCGGTGGTGGTCCCGCCGGAATGGAGGCTGCACGTATTGCTGCCCAACGCGGCCACAAAGTGACACTTTATGAAAAGTCAAGCAAAGTTGGAGGTTTACTCACCTTTGCCTCAAAAGTTAAAGGGCCACATGAAAACTTAGATGATTTGAGAAATTATCTTGAGCGCCAACTTGAACTCAAAGGTGTTACTGTAGTAACCGGAAAAGAAGTTGATGCCAACTTCATCAATCAGGAAAAACCTGATGTTGTCATCCTTGCTACCGGTGGTTTACGCGATCACCTCAATTTCGTCGAAACTGAGGGCACGAAGATTATGGATATCTACAGTTACAGCAGCCCCGATATTGGCGAGAAAGTGACCATAGTTGGTGGCAATGCGCAAGCCATAGATACCGCCCTTTACTTGATGGCGCAAGGCAAGCACATTACGATTGTTTCCCCTGACCCGTTAGCAAAATTGGCAAAAGGACATTCGAATTGGGTTAGAACCTTTGAGTTGCCCATGCTTTATTCTCATGGCACCCGTGTATGGCCTAATGCGAAGATTGTTTCAGTGGGTAATGGTGAGGTGACTATCCTTGGTGAAACTGGGATCGAATCAGTTGTCGAGTGTGACACGATTATCGAAGCAATGGACATGTTACCGAATACCAGCATTCTTGATGGAATTTCTGGTATAGAGGCTTATGCAATAGGTGATTGCAAAGAACCCTGGAACATCGCAGATGCTATCGCAGCTGGCAATTTAACTGCACGAAAGATTTAGCATCTAGTGAATTTACCTTTAGCATTAGAACTAGCCAGCGCTTCAAAGCGCTGGCTTTTTATTGGAAACCTTAGCTGCTGTCATCTGATCAAGCTTCTCGCAGAGGTTAAGAGATTAATCAACACCAATGAGCCTTTATAACCTTTTATGCTAAGGTTGTCTTTCGCTATACCCATCGCATTTTAATTACCTTAAAGGTTGGTTTAGATAAGGCGAATAATTGCCCACTTTATGTTCCGCATGGCTTCTCAGTCCTTGTTTCTTTGATTTATAAAAGGAAGCCAAATTTTCCCGATCGGTCCAAAAATGATAATGTCTCAAATTGTGGTGTAAAAAGCAATTGACAAAAGAGTCATCGTGTGGTTTCTTGAAGGTCTCATACACCAATTCAAGAAAGGGAACACACGATGACCACAGCAACTATAGCATTTCAAG